>Ga0209636_10001644_pt1 | contig 22627 bp, 17 predicted proteins | sample DeeMarSWOR152_54_FD_187464 | JGI IMG/M metagenome (GOLD analysis project Ga0209636, IMG submission 187464) | Marine sediment microbial communities from White Oak River estuary, North Carolina - WOR-1-52-54 (SPAdes) (version 2) | ecosystem: Environmental > Aquatic > Marine > Intertidal zone >...
GTCCGACCGGCCGAAGCAATCCTATCCCAAACAATCCACCAGGCAGGGTTGACGCGGCAGAGACACTCATGACGCGGCTGTTGGACAGCAGTGCGGTTTTGTAGGAATCATACGTAGATCTCGGAGCAGGATCGGAAAGCGGTACGGCGATTATATTTTCCTTATCATAACCGAGAGGCCTGTTTTTGATGTATCCCATCTGACTGTATATGACGCTGAGGCCTATGAGGAGAAAAACAGAAATGGAGAACTGTACCACGACGAGGATTTTTCTCAATAAACCGCCCGAAGCGCCTTTATGTTTCTTGCCGCTCAATACCTCAGCGGGCTTGAACGCAGATAACAGAAATGCCGGATAACTTCCGGAGACAGCACCAACAACAATGACGATGCCAATCAATAATAAGCCCGTTTGAACACTTATAAAACTCGAAGCAGATATGCTTTTTTCCGCGATTGCATTGAAGGGCGTTAATAAAAATATCACCGCAATTCCGGCGATGACAGAAGCAAAAAGAGTAAATATCGTCGATTCACCCAGGAACTGTTTAATCAGCTGGAATCTATCAGCACCGACAACTTTTCGTATCCCCACTTCTTTAGCCCGGTTTTCCGAACGCGCTGTGGAGAGATTCATGAAGTTGATACACGCAATCAAGAGTATGAAAACGGCCACAGCAGAAAAAATATAAATGTAGCTTTCATCACCGGTCGGTCCTAACTCCCCCTCAAGATTTGATTTGAGATGAATGTCCGTTAATTTCTGGAGATACGGATTGAGTTCCACTCCAGCTGTTCTGAGTATTTTTCCTAAGCGTTCTTCGATAAGCGTACGCATTTTTCCTTCGACGGCTTCAGGATCAGCATTTGCATCGAGCAGAAGATAGGTATAGATTCTGAAATTCTGCCAGTTCCTGGAGAGGTCGCCGTATAAAAGTCGATTATTTACAGGCTCCATCGCTCTGTTGAGGGTTTCAAAATTCACAAGGAAATCATATTCCATATGGGTGGAAGGAGGATGTTTTCGCATGATGCCCGTAATATTGAGATTGATCCAATTATCGCCGATTATGATCTTGCCCAGTGGATCTTCTTCACCAAAGTATTTTTCAGCCATTTCTTCGGTTATCACCATAGAATAGGGTGCATCGAGCGCGGTTTCGGGATCACCGGCGACCATTTCCACGTCAAAGATCTCGAAAAATGTCGGGTCCACAAAATACAGTCCCTTTTCGGGAAATTTTTTTTCTCCGTACTCGATCACCCACCTTGAATCAGGAGGCTTTATTCGCACAGCCTCGAGGACCTCAGGAAATTCTTCCACCATTGCCGGTCCCCAGGGGCCGGATACTAGGGGCATCTCGATCTGATTGCCGCGGATGACACCAGCATTGATGATCCTATAGATCTGATCTGACTTTTCATGATATCTGTCATAGCTTATCTCATCCTGCACATAAACCAAGATGAGGAGGCAGCAGATGATACCTGTGGCAAGACCGAGGATATTGATAAAGGTGTATCCCTTATGCCTAACGATATTCCGGATAGCAATTGTAAAATAGTTTTTTAGCATTTTTTCGCCTGTCTAATACCTCCAGAAATACAGACCTATCATAGTTAATAACGATCCATCTTGCAAAAAGTTCATCTCAATTGATTGAAAGGACGCTGATCCAGGGATTTTGGAGATTGATGATGAGAGGCCGAGTAAAGCCTGACCAGAACAAGTGATTTCGTAATAGATGTTGTGGTAAAATGAAAAAGCTTGGGGAAGCAATAATGGATGTGATGAAAAAAATATGTTACATGTTCGCTGTTTTTGCGCTTCTATTGGTCGTTTGGTCTGCTGAGATGCACCAATCACAAAAACTCACTAAAGAGGAAATGCGTCAATTTCTGCTTACGGCAGAAATTGTAAGGAGCGAAGAGATTGGCAAGGGAGTCACCCACTCCCAGCGGTTGACACTCACAGATGGCAGCCGAACTCATCGTGCAGCCTTCCAGGATATCGACGTGCGAACGACGGAGGCCCGTTTTAAGACCGGTGGGGGAGAGGTGAACTTCGTCGATTCGTTTCATTTCAACGTCGCAGCCTATCGGCTCGCAGAACTTCTGGGCATCGAGGAGATGATCCCTGTGACTGTAGAACGGGAATGGCGAGGGAAAAAGGGTTCGCTCAGTTGGTGGATCGACGCAGAATTAGACGCAGCTGAACGCCTGGAGAAGGACATCATGCCGCCTGATACCCATGCCTGGAATGTCCAGATGCATAAGGTCCGGGTCTTTTCTCAACTCGTCTACGACACCGACCGCAACCTGAGCAATGTATTGATCACCGAGGACTGGAAATTGTTGATGATAGATTTCACCCGGGCTTTCCGGACGGTGAAAAAGCTTCAGGATAAGGAGGAAATTTTCAAGTGTGATCGGAATCTGTTCTCCAGGCTTCAGCAGCTTTCAAAGCCAGAAGTGGAGCGTGCTGTGGGCGATCACCTGACGATGTGGGAGATTGATGCTTTGATGTCCCGCCGTGATAGGATCGTGGATCATTTCAAGAGGCTTATCGACAAAAAAGGCGAAGCAGAGGTACTGTATTAGAGATCAGCACTCTAAGGGATTTTAAAGTCTATCCTGGCTAAAAAATCGAGAACTGCATTATTAAATTCATCCGGTTTTTCCATGTTTACCATGTGAGCTGCCCCCTGAATGACCACCTTCTCAGCGTCGGGGATATTTTTTATGACCGCCTCAACAATCTCCAATATTCCAGGCATATCGAGGTCTCCGACTATGGCGAGCGTAGGAGCTTGAATCTCATTCAAGCGGTCTATTGCAGGTGGTTCTAGCTCTTCCATAACACTCTCGTTTTCCCACTCTTCGAGTGTATTTAAAGCCATACTCCTGACCTTGTCTCGAACGGATGGTTCAATCTCATCGGGTCCCCTGTATGGACCATCTGTCCAGGCCTGCTGGAAGTATTCGATTCCTAGTTCAATATTTCCCTCTCTGAAGGCTTTTTGCAATTGCTCGTTATTCTTCTTGAATGTGTCACTTTTGAACTCGTAGCCGCTCGCCCCAGGAGATGCGAGGATAATCGCCGATACTTTATCCGGATAAGCAATGGCAAAATCTATAGCTATTCGGCCTCCCAGAGACAGGCCTAGAAGAGCCGCCTTTTGAAGGTTGAGATGTTCGAGTATTTTCAGCAGATCCTCATAGTGCTTGAATGTATCGGGAACGCCTTTGGAATTGCCGTGGTTTCTTACGTCAAATCGGATCACTCTGAACTCTTCAGCGAAAGCTTCGAATTGATCATCCCACATCCGGCGATCCAGGAGTCCCCCATGAATCAGAATCAGAGGATGTCCAGTTCCCATTTCTTCATAATAGAGCTGAGTTTTTCCCACATCAATAAATCCGGTCTCAAGAGGGGTAACCTTTTCTTCTTGTGTCTTATGGTTTTCTTCCGAACAATTTAGAAATAGGAGTATAGGCACCACAATCAGAGCTAGAATCGATAAACTACGAAACAATCTTCGCATGTCATTTCCTCTCAAAGACAATTCTGGGTTATTCGAGGACAGGATACTCAATTGCTTAATTCTTTGCAATTATTTCTGGCTGAAAGTAAGCGTCTCTATTTCCGTGTCGGCAAAAAAGCATGAGGTCAATGAAAAGAGAGCAGAGGGGAATGGATTGAGCGACATTGGAACCCCCCAACAGCGTTTCTCCAAATGCTGCCAAACTTGGAGGAAGCCGACGAAGTCGGCCGAGAGGACTGCTTGAACACGGTACTCAAGATCCCTGAAATTTGACGCTGATGTTCATATCTTTTGGACACAGGGCTCTTACAAATAGCCTTTTTTCTCGTCTCTTTCTGCAAAAGATGTGCGTTCGATTGATCCAGGATAATACACGGGTGTCTGAATCAATCTGCCATTTAGATTTTTTCTAAGGATCTGGAAGCGATGAATATGCCCTGAGAGGACTGCCATAAACTCCCTTGGGATATTTTGCAAACGGATAACATCATCATTGTACCTGAATGTGTAATTTCCAGGACCCACAGTAGCCCCTTCAAAACAATGATGCACACAAAGTATATTCCCATGACAAACACCTCGGTATTTTCGCCATCCTGTTTCTAGAAGGATGTCATTGAAATTATGGCGGACGTCGTCGTGCCAATAAGGAAATCCCGAAAGTCCGAGTTTCAATCCATTCTTCGCCAGAACAAAGGTTCTTGGATGATCGAAAATGTGAATATTTGGGTGAAGACTCAAGATTTTGTAGGGGATTTGGGACCGTTCGTGGTTTCCTGGAACAAGATAGACTTTTGTGCCTTTATCGGCAATCTCTTTAAGCGGAGCGAGGGCCATATCCACGAGTCGAGCAGGGACACGACTGCGGAAGAGCAAATCTCCGCCATGGACAACAACATCGACTTCTTGCCTCCGGGCAGGTTCCAAAGCTCTTTCATAGTTGGAAAAGAAGTCTGAGCCTCGGCGTCTTCTCTCGACACGAGGTCGAAAAGTAAAGTCAAACCCAAGATGAGTATCGGCGATAAAAAGCAATCTTATCAAATCCATTTCAGCATCTTTTTTAGCTGCTCCGTGTTCAGTGCGGATTTAGGGTGAAAACAGAGCCCAACTTCACGGCCTTCCTGGATGATCCTGCGTATTTCTGTCGTTACGACTCGCATTCGGTCATAGGTAGAGATGTCAAAATATTCCTGTCTTTTCAGCAGAGATTTTTTGTGCCCTGGTGGAATGAATCTCTCCTGGGATAAAGGAGTATCCGCTCTATAGGAGAGAATCCCATTTTCGATAATTCGGACGTTTTTTTCCCAAAAACCGTTGTCTGCCTTGGCCCAAACCAGAGTGGATTCGCTGAGCCGGCAGTACCATCTGGACCTTCGGATATAAAATGTGCCGGTCCTGATTATTCTCTTTATAGCCTTAACGACACGTTGGGGCGTCCAGATGATAGGGACAGGCTCTTCAGGAATGTTTGTGATTGATCGGGATTTATCAGCGTCCTCCTCTCCTTGTCCTTCTTCATCTTCTGACTCAGCGGTTGACTCCCTGTCATTGAGAAAAGCCTGCCAGAATCCGGCACCCAGACGCATCAGAACGCTTAAATCTATGGGTGTATTGATTGGATCAGAAAATTCTTGTTTGTATGCGATTATGCCTGCCTTAAAACAGTCAGTATCAGGTGCATATTCAGGGGGAGTTGTCAGTATTTTATTGACTAAGAGGGAAGTTACATGCGTATTTTTTTCGTTAATCATATCGATTAGAAGGGCGAGAGATTCCGGGCGGACATGGGAAGGGAGAGGGCCTATTCTGTGTTTCGAGTCAGGTTGAGTCTGGCTACTCTTCAATTCATTTGTATAAAACAAAATTTCACGTTCCTGAGAGCGAAGGGCTCGGTTATAGGGAGGTGAGCAGCATTTGATCTCGTCAGATTCTAGAATGGCTGCCTCGAGGGCAGTCCGGGTTATGGTGTAAGAGAGGCTTTTTGCCTGGCTCAGCATCTCCAGAATATGCTCGGCATGCCGACTGTGCTTGTGAAAATAGCTGTTGACTCGATGCTTCAAGGATTTTGCTTTTCCAATATACAGCAAGTCACCCGTGGAACGATACATCCTGTAGATTCCTGGCCTATCCGGGAGTTCTTGCCGGAATCTTTTCTCCATGGGGTATTCTCTTACACATCTCCTTGAGATTGGGAGAGAAGGAGCACTTTCTAGCCAGTCGATGAGATCGTTTAGCCTGGTAATACCCTTATTTTCTTCAAGAAGTTTCACGACTTGCTGCCAGATAAATGCCGTGGCTGTGACATGATGAAGGCTGCGGCGAGAAATTGGCAAGGGATGTCCTAAGTAACCGGCGACTGCCCTTAGGCTCTTACGTGGATGCCGAGGATAGAGTCGTCTGAAGATTTCATGGGTGCATACTAAAAAAAAGGGAAATTCCTGTCCTGATGAAAATTCATGATGGAGCTGTCTCAGATAAGGTTCTTCGTATCGCCTATAATGAATCACGGCAAATGGGATCCCTTTGTTTCTTTTTGCGGTTTTTTGGGCTGAACTGTACAGTTTTTGCCAGACAATTTTTTTTGGCTCGGCCTTTTTGAATTCTTCTTGTTTGATGCCGGTAAATTTTAGAAATGGTTTTGGAATCTTAGTGATATCTTTTATTTTCATCAGGTGTATCTCTGTGTCCTGGCTCACTTTTTCCTTATCGAAAGGCTCTGCTGCCTCCGTGTTTACCCATCCAATCTCGATGAGATGTCCTTTGGCAGGATCACTATGGGTAGCTTGACAGTCAATGGACAACGCAACAAGCTTTGACAGCTTGAGGTTTTTTTCTTCCGAATTTGAATTCCTAAATCTCATGATAGGGCTCTGACCAAAACTCATCAAGTATCTGGCGCATCTGGTTGAGGTCTTTTACTCTTTGGACTCGCCATTCGCGAGGAAGAAGGGAATTGTAGCGAGGCTGGCTGTACCGCCTGTCGATCAGGAGGATAACACCACGGTCGTTTTCGGTACGAATGACGCGGCCAGCAGCCTGGAGGACACGGATCATCCCTGGATATCTGTAGGCATAGTCGAAGCCAGGCATTTGCTGGTCCGAAAAATGTCGGAGAATCAATTCTCTCTCAAGAGAAATTCCTGGCAGTCCCACGCCCACGATTACGGCTCCTGTGAGCCTGTCTCCGGCCAGGTCGATACCTTCCCCGAAAATTCCACCCATCACCCCAAATCCCACCAATGTGTGACTGGTTGCAGTGGAAAAGTTTTTCAGAAACTCTCTTTTTTCTTCATCCGTCATTTGATGGGTTTGTCTCAGTAGTCGATGGTGAGGGAACGCATCCTGATACAAGGCATACACCATCCTTAAATATTCATAAGAAGGGAAATAGACCATATAGTTACCCTTCTTCATGTCGATCAAATTTCCGATAGCCTGGATCAATGCTTCTTTGGTTTGTGAACGGTATCTGTAGAGGGTTGAGATCGAGTCTGAGACAAGAACACAGAGGTTTTTTTGGGGAAATGGAGAAGGGAGAATTCGATATTCTGTTGTATTTTTAAATCCTAGTATCTGAGCAAAATAGGAAATGGGTGTGATAGTGGCAGAAAAGAGTACAACCGAATTGGCTCTTTCAAAAGCCTCTCGGAGCTGATCTGCAGGATCAATACAAAACAGCCTTACGCGGAGGTTATGCTGTTTCTTCTCAAAACAAGTGGTGTAGTTCTTGTCGAAGGACTCGGATGTCCTCAAAAACCAATTGACCATGAAATAAAGATCGAGCATTTGTTGAACCAGTGGAGTACCTGGATGAGAAGAAATCCATCGCTCGATGCTGGATGTGAAGCGTTTGAGAAGGGGAAGAAGGCCTTTAGGCCGTTCTTCTTCACATGCACAGTTTTCATCTCCAAGTGCTTTTTTAATTTCCAACAATTGGGAATTTATTTCGCCAGCAATTTTGTACACTTCAGAATTTTTATTTTTAATACGGCGCCGAAGCTCCAGAAATTGAGACTTTTTTATCTGGGCGGAGAACATATCTCTCGAACGATCGACCAGGTTATGGGCTTCATCGATCAGAAATGTGCAATCGAGAGATTTCTCCTGGATTAAGCTTCTCATGTTTACTTGGGGATTAAACATGTAATTCAGGTCGCAGATGACACATTCAACCCAAAGGGCGAGATCGAATGAAAGCTCGAAGGGGCAAATCCTGTGCTTGGAGGCGATCTCCCTGATTTTCTCGGTAGTGAAAGCGTCTACGAAAAAGATTGACTCTCTTGCATCCATGATTCTGTTATAGTAGCCTTTTGCGAATTCACACTCGTCCCCGCTGCAGTTTATATCGGGGGTGAAACAGATTTTTTCTTTGGCAGTGAGGGATACATATTTTATCCTCAATCCGCTTTCTTTGAGTTCAGCCAGAGTTTTTTCTGCGATGAGACGTCCAGTGGTTCGGGAGGTCAGATAAAAAATCTTTTGAATGTGTCCCGCGGCTAGAGCGTTGATGGCTGGATAGAGCACAGCGACTGTTTTTCCAATTCCCGTCGGGGCCTGGATGATGATCTGCTCTGCATATTCGATTATTGAGAGGACATCTTTTATCATTTGATGTTGCCCGTCACGGAAGGATTCGAAGGGAAAATTAGAGGAAGAGATGGATTGGTTTCGTTCTTCATGCCAATCCTCGATCTTCTTAATCCATTGGAAATACTTTTCGATCAGGTCGAGGAAAAAAACTTCGAGTTCATCAGACTGATACTCCTGAAAATATGTTCTGATTTCCCCAGTTTCGATATGGCCATAAGTAAGTTGTGTGGTGATGCGATCCAGGTTGTTGACTTTTGTATAAATTGCAGCATACACTTTGATCTGAGCCCAGTGAAGTGAATTGCTTTCGTCTATGAAATCGTCCAGGCTCTTTGAGGTTGTTTTAATTTCTTCGATGACAGTCGAAGCTGCAAATTTGTAAAGGCCATCAATACGTCCTTGTAAGTGAAGAGCAAACCGTTCGTTTTCTTCGTAATAGGAGACTGGGACTTCAGTGCTGTATGGATATGGCCTGGATCTTTGGATCTTTTGGTGCATGCGGTTGCTGTTGAAGGGATAGGGTCGGGACGAGATATCAAAGCTCATCGACAGATCACCCCGCCGGAGAATATGTTCGACCAAGGCCCTGACTGAAATCCGTATGTTCACCATTTTGTTCACCATATAAAAATAACAGCTCTGTGTCAAGAATAATTTGGGGCCACAGTTCGAGAACATGCGACTCAGACGCCTCTTTCATCAGGAACTTTCCGATTAGAATGAGAAAATGAATATCCTGGAGTGAAATAAGAAAGTGGGATCCTGTCCCCAAATTGATTTGATTTTTGTATAAGGTAGGAATATAGTCTTTGATTGAAAAGGAGTCAGAATGAAAAGGAAAGTGAATCTCCTCGTTCCAATAATTTTTAGTATTTTGTTGATTTTCAGTGGAAAAGTCGGCCCCGGCCAACAAAACTCTCCACTTAAATTTTCCATCCGATTCACCGATGAAGTTCATCCAGAGCCTCTGACTGGTCGCCTATATGTGATGCTGAGTAGAAGCAGCCAGCGGGAACCGCGCTTTCAGGTCCGCCGAGCCAGGGGCATTCCGTTCTGGGGCCAAAATGTATCAGGATTAAACCCGGGAGAGGCGGCGGTTATCGACGAGAGAGCGTTCGGATTTCCTTTACGCAGTATTGGTGATATTCCACCTGGAGAATATTATGTCCAGGGATTCATCAATGTCTATACAGAATTCAGGAGAGCTGATGGCCACACTGTCTGGCTTCACAAGGACCAATGGGAAGGGCAGAACTGGCTCCGTTCCCCTGGAAATATGTACAGCGATGTCAAAAAGGTCCTCATCGATCCTGACCAAAAACAGACGATCGAGCTCGTCTGCGATCATATCATCCCTCCTATCGAAGTGCCGCCCGAAACAAAATGGGTCAAACGCATCAGATTCCAGAGCAAGTTACTTTCAGATTTCTGGGGCCAGCCTATGTACCTCGGTGCGACCCTGTTACTACCCAAGGGGTACGATGAGAATCCCGATCAAACCTATCCTGTCAATTATATCCAGGGCCATTTTTCGCTCCGAGCACCTTACGGATTTAGAGAAGAACCGGCCAAAAAGGGTGAGCGTTGGGGACAGAGAGGATATGATTTCTACCAATATTGGGTGTCGGATGAATGCCCTCGAATGCTGGCGGTGACCTTCCAGCACCCCTGCCCTTATTATGATGATTCTCATTGTATGAACTCTCCCAATCTAGGGCCCTATGGCGATGCCATCATGCAGGAGTTGATCCCATACATCGAAGAAAATTTCCGTGTCGTCCGCCAGCCCTATGCTCGAGTGCTATCCGGGGGATCAACTGGAGGCTGGATCTCATTGGCTCTGCAGATTTTTTATCCTGAGTTTTTCGGGGGGGCATTTTCCCTCTGTCCGGATCCTGTCGATTTCAGAGCGAAACAGCTCGTGAACATTTACCAAGACAAGAATGCCTATTACACTGAATATGAATGGTTGCGCGTGGAACGTCCTGATCTGAGGCAGCCGAACGGACAGGTAATGGAAATGATGAAAGATGAGAACCATTTCGAATTAGCGGTCGGGGATAAATGTCGTTCCGGAGGTCAGTGGGAGATTTATATGGCCTGCTATGGGCCTATAGGGAAGGACGGCTACCCTAAACAGCTCTGGGATAAACTCACGGGTGAGATCGATCCTGAAGTAGCTCAATACTGGAAGGAACACTTTGATCTGCGCTATTATCTGGAGAATAATTGGTCACAGATCGGTCCTCAACTCGAAGGTAAAATCCATATCTATGTCGGAGACATGGATTCCTATTATCTGAATAATGCGGTTCGCTACATGGAAAAATTCCTGGAGAACACCAAAGACCCCTATTATGCAGGTACAGTAGAATACAGCGATGGAGAGCCACATTGCTGGGGTCCCAGAGGACCGGAATTGATCAAGTTAATGTCCGAGCACATCCAGAAAATGGAAGACGGCGCAACAGGGAAGTAATGTTCAGTTTGAAATTTTCAACTCCACAAGCTAAACAGCCTGGAACCATTGCTTCGATCTTGAGAAGCTGTTACGCTTGGTTGGTCTCTACTGATCCGAACCTTTGGAGTCCTGAAATCCTGGAATGGGAGCGGTTTGATAAGGATGTTTACGAGAATCCAGAGACTATTGGTGAATGCACATTCTTGAGTTGGTGGGGTGAAAAACTTGTAGGATTTGGGTCATTCGATCCCCGACAGATGCCTGAGTTTGGTATCATAGGGCACAACTGTATTCTACCTGAGTTCCAAAGGCGAGGCTTTGGAAAGCAGCAGATTACAGAGATTCTTAGGCGTTTCTGCTTGATGGGAACTGCAATTGCGAAAGTTGTTACGCTTGATCATCCTTTCTTTGCTCCAGCCCAGGCGATGTATATCGCATGTGGATTTCAGGAGGTGAGGCGTTATCCCTGGGGGATAAATCTACAATATAGTTTCATCGAATACATAAAGCATCTGGGATGAGAAAAAAAAGTATTCCATTTATCATAACGCTATTTTCCTTCATGGTGTTGTCCTCTCCCCTTGACCTGGCTTCTTTTGAGCGAACGACAATGGGAGTCAACATACAAGAATGATTCTTTTGGGGTGTTTCTGCTTGCCTCAAGGGCCAAAATCTTTTGGATAAGTATTATGTAACAGAACCAGGGTATCCGATGAAAGCAAGAACAATTGGCGTAGGGGTGAGTTTCGATATGAAGTGAAAGGGGAGCTATGCCCGATTGTTATTTTATATGGGGTTTGGAGCTGCAAACGAGATAGAATTTGACTCTTGTGATACTTCTGACTATTCTTATATCGCTTTGCTTGTTATGTTTGGTTTGGGAAATTCCGGAGTTCTAAATGGCTGGTGGCATCCGGAGTTTTTATTAATGTTTAAGGATACTAAAGGCGGTTAAAATGGAAAAAACAATCCTTTTCAATATTAATGGGAAATCCACGCAAATAACTGTGGATGAGGACCGAATGCTTTTATGGGTCTTACGCACTGAGTTGGGATTAACAGGAGCGAAGTATGGGTGTGGCGAGGGATTCTGTGGGGCTTGCACTGTATTGGTCAATAATGAACCGGTTAGATCGTGTCAATTCCCGATGAAAGATATCGAGGGAAAAGAGGTTCTGACTATTGAAGGCCTGGAAGAAAACGGCGAGCTTCACTTGCTTCAAAGAGCATTTATGGCCCACGATGCCCTTCAATGCGGATTCTGCACTCCGGGCATGATTCTTGCCTCTTACACCTTGTTGTTGAAGAATCCTCGACCGACCAGAGAGGATATCATCGAGGCACTGGAAGATAACCTCTGCCGCTGCGGAGCACACACACGAATCATCGATGCCATCAAAACCACTGCCGAGCTGAAAGGAGCGGGAACAAGATGAGCAGCGAAAAAATAAATCTCAAGCAAACAGGCAATCAAAATATGCATGACCTGATGAGAAAGAGAAGCGAGTGCCATGGGGCGGTCAGCCGCCGCGAGTTTCTTAAAATTTTGGGTAGTGGGATTTTGATCTGTATTTCGTCTGAAAATATCTTTGCACTTCAAGAAAGAGGTCGTAGATTCGGCCAAGAAGAGCCATCGGATTTCAACGCATATCTTCATATAGCCGAGGATGGCCAGGTGAGCTGCTTTACAGGTAAGATCGAGATGGGACAAGGGATTTATACATCCCTTGCACAGATGCTGGCCGAAGAGCTGGAAGTTCCTTTAAACTCGGTAAAAATGGTGATGGGAGATACAGACCTCTGCCCCTGGGATATGGGAACTTTTGGCTCAAGAAGCACCAAATATTTTGGCCCGCTCCTCCGCCAGGCTGCAGCAGAGGCTCGGGAGGTGCTGATCCAGCTTGCTTCAGAACATCTCAACCTCCCCCCGAATCGACTGAAGGCACAGGGCGGATATGTTATGGATAAGAACAATCCTGGTAACAAAGTCTCCTACGCCTCGCTCACCAAAGGAAAAAAGATAGAAAAGCACCTAGAGGGGGAAATATCCTTAAAACCCAAGTCTGATTATGAGATCTGTGGGGAGCCTTTTGAGAGGTTGGATGCGTGGGAGAAAGTTACTGGAAGAGCAGAGTTCGCAGGCGATATCCGGCTGCCGGACATGCTCTACGCGAAGATTCTGAGGCCGCCTGCTCATAGGGCAAAACTCGACAGTGTAGATGTCTCTGTAGCCGGAAGTATAAAAGGCGTACAGGTCGTACAGGAAGATGATCTGATTGCTGTGCTCCATCCCACACCTGATGGAGCAGAGAAAGCACTGGGAAAAATCAAAGCTCAATTTGATATGCCTGATGAAAGACTCGACAACCAGAACATCTTTGAGCATCTTCTGAAGATAGCTCCTGAAGGAAATATCACGGACCAGAAAGGAGAATTGGAGAAGGGAAAAGCTCTGGCATCATTCACTTTTGAAGAAACTTATCTGAATAAATATGTGGCCCACGCTCCGTTGGAACCTCACACTGCCTTGGCCAAAGTGGAAGGGGATAAAGCGACTCTCTGGGTGTCAACGCAGAGGCCATTCGGGGATAAGGATACAGTTACTCAGGCTCTTGGTATCCCGGCTGAAAATGTCCGGGTGATTTCACCCTTTGTCGGCGGAGGATTCGGTGGAAAGACGCGCAATCAGCAGGCTGTGGAGGCAGCAAGGCTGGCAAAACTGGTTGGAAGACCTGTTCAGGTTGCCTGGACCCGTAAGGAGGAATTCTTCTATGACACATTCCAGCCTGCTGCTGTGATCAAGATAAAATCAGGCATCGATAAGAAGGGAAAGGTCGTATTTTGGGACTACACGATTTTCCATGCAGGAGAGAGAACCTCTCATGTGTTCTATGATATTCCCCACCACCGCGTGATCATGCGCGGAGGATGGGGGAGGGGTGCGACCGGAGCCCACCCTTTCAGGGTAGGCGCCTGGAGAGGGCCAGGCAGCAATACCAACACATACGCCCGTGAATCACACATCGATATTATGGCTGCAAAGGCTGGCATAGATCCTTTGGAGTTCAGGTTGAGAAATTTAGAAGAAAATCCGAGGATGAGGCGGGTACTCAAGGCAGCGGCAGAGAGGTTCAACCGGAAAATCGAGAAAGCTCCCAGTGGTCGAGGATTTGGGATTTCCTGTGTGGATTATTTGGGAACCTATGTGGCGACCATGGCTGAGGTCGAAGTGGATAAAGAGGCCGGGAAGATCCAGGTGAAGCGAGTGGTCTGTGCACAAGACATGGGAGAAGTGATCAATTCGGAAGGAGCGAGGATTCAGATTGAGGGCTGTGTCACGATGGGATTGGGATACGCGTTGTCGGAGGAAATCCATTTTAAAGATGGACAAGTCCTTGATAAAAATTTTGACACCTATGAGCTTCCTCGATTTTCTTGGGTTCCAAAGATCGAAACCGTTCTTGTCCCTAATCCGGATTTGCCTCCTCAAGGCTGTGGAGAGCCAGCCATCACAAACATGGGTTCTGTGGTGGCCAATGCGGTTTACGATGCCATAGGCATCCGTATGGTCGAGCTCCCGATGAATCCAGAACGCGTCCGAAAAGCCATAGAGCAAGCTTAACAGGATGAATAACAGGAGCTGCCCATGAGTATTAGAGGAATCGATCTTATCATAGTCATAGCCTATCTCATCGCCATACCGGTTTTTGGTGTGTATTTTCGAAAATATGTAAAGACCGAGGAGGACTATTTCCTTGCAGGCAAGATGCTCCCCTGGTGGGTGATCAGCATGTCCATCATCGGGACCAATATCGGCGCTTACGATTACATGGGAGCCGCTGGCGGGGCTTATCGCTTCGGTATTGCTCAAGCCAACTATGAATGGATCGGAGCTATCCCTGCCATGGTGCTCTCAGCTCTCCTTTTTGTGCCTTATTACTGGAAGGCAGGCGTCTATACAGTTCCTGAATTCCTGGGCAAAAGATACAATCTTGCTGTGCGCGTCATAGAGGCCATTCTCTGGGGAGCTTTTCTGGCCTGTGTGCTGGGAGTATTCTTCTGGGCAAGCGGGCTGATGCTCAATGAATATCTCGGTATTCCTGTGGAAGTCAGCCTACTTATCACAGCATTGATTGTGGGAATCTACACCATCACTGGAGGCTTGGCTGCTGTTGCCATGACCGATGTGGTCCAGCTGCTGGTGATGTTCATCGGCGGGGTTGCCCTCACAGTCCTTGGGCTCTGGACCGTCGGAGGATGGTCTGGTTTGGTGAATGCCATCACCCCCACAAATCCAGATCACTTCAAGCTCTTCTTGCCGTTGGACAATCCCACCTACCCTTGGCTGGGGATGATCTTCGGACTGGCTCTCGTTCTGTCTCCTGCTTGGTGGTGCTGTCACCAGGCGATTATCCAGAGGACCCTTGGTGCACGCAGCGAATGGGATGCCAAAGCAGGTATGCTGTTTGCTTCTTTCCCCAAGATGCTCATTCCGATCTTGGTCGTCTTACCGGGCCTTTTAGCCCTTGCCCTTAATCCAGGATTGGTCGGGGCTGATATGGACAAAGCCTTTCCCTGGCTGATCAAAAACCTCTTGCCTGCAGGACTGGCCGGATTGGTGTTTGCTGCCTTTATGGCTGCCCTTATATCCAGTGTGGATTCCACTCTTAATTCAGCCGCCACACTCTGGACAAGAGACATTTACCAGCGATTCTTTAAAAAGGATGCTTCCGATAGGCATTATCTTCGGGTGGGAAGAATCCTCACTCTGGTCTTTGTGCTTTGGGCCATTGCATTTGCTCCTGTAACCAAAGAATTCCCCGGAATTTACGTGGCCATGCAGACGTTGCTGTCCATCTTTCAGGGGCCTACATTCGCTATAACGCTTCTGGGAATTTATTGGAAGCGGGCCAATCAATGGGGAGGATTGTCCGGGCTTCTCGGAGGAGTGGCCATTTCATCTTCTCTTTTCTTCATCACCAAATCGAGTTTTTTGTATATAGCTTGGTGGTCGTTTTTGGGCTCAGCACTCATTACCATGCTTGTGAGTTTGTTGACCAAACCAGATCCTTCAGAGAAGTTGGAAGGTCTTGTTTATGGTCTGGTTATGAAGGATAAAGACATACAGGATATTCTAAAAAAGAGAGCAGAGGGAGGAGAATAAAATGGGAGGATGGCTGGCAGGCATACCGCTTTTTTGGGGAAAAATCTTTGCCGCGGTTTTTTTTGTCGGCATGATCGTATGGGCCTGGTTTCGGCCTCGAAAATACATCTATGAAGATTCGCCAGACGGGAACCGCTGGAGAGACCTGAGGATTTGGGCGACCGTATTATTAGGTATTCAGATTGTTCTTTATATTGTGTTTTGAAATGGGGAGGAGGATAGGATGGAGATGAAAAAGCAGAATCGAGAGCCGGAAAACACCTTCGAGCCATTGGAGATAATGGGGGTGTTTTGGATCTTTTTTGGGGGGATTGTTCTCTTGGCCACTTTCTTTGTCAAAGGTACAGAAAATGTTCCTCTTGTCAGGGGAGTTGTCACCAATGTCATAGCAGGACTGTTGCTGCTTGTAGCAGGAATATTTTCTTTCCTAAAGGGCAGGTCCAACAAGCGCCGCAAAAGCAGAGAATCCTGAATTTCTCAAAAGTCCGATTCTTATGTTTGTTATCCCCAAGATTACAGAACAAGAGGCTAAAAACATATTCTCCAAGAAAAAAAGATTTTATCTCTCAAAATTGAAAAAAAAATCACCTTCTGTCGAAAGAGTTGAACTCGTCTCTTTACCCTTCTACCTATTCGATGTCGTTGTGCAAGAGGAGGGAAAAGGAAGATACAATAAAAAACCTCTCACGCAAAATGTCGTGCTTTCGGTGGATGGGCTTTTAGGTCACACTGTTTTTTATGTCAAAGATGATCTGGATTTCGGGAGTGGGACAAAAAGCGCAGTTTGCAGATTTGAACTTACTCCGGCTGAAGCTGAAAAGGTCGTCCTGAGCGAATACCGATCATTTCTCCTGGAACATGGTTTGAGGACACGGAGTACTCTCCAAGCAGAGAAGATTTCTGAAGCAATGAAAATATTCTATCCCTTCTGGGTTGGCTATTTCACGAAAAGAAGGCGGTATGATTTTATCGTCTTGGATGCCGTATCCGGTGAAATCCAGGGTATCAAAATGCGCAAGGTTTTTTTGAAGGCCTTCCGCCTTATGACATGATTTGCACGGGGAAACCTATACATACAGTCTTCTATTATGGTGCTGCGGGAATATCTGGCACTATGGATACAACCTTGGTGATAACCTGATAATGAGCTGCTTTGCCTGATCTAAACACATCCACGACACAGGTGCTGCAGGTGATCAGGTTGAATCCGACTGCCGAAATCAGAATGGCTGCCAGAAAGACGGCAATCTTTATTTTGATTTTCATGATTTCATATCTCCTTTCCCATCCCCCATCTATATATACGTTAAAAAATCCAAAAAGGATTCGTCCTATTGGCTAATTCTTTTATTTTATCCTGCCGCATCGAGGATCATGGCCATCAACTGGATGAAAATGAAGTGAATACATTAAATAATGTAATGGATCGCCGCGTCGTTCCACTCCTTGCGACGACATGTAATCAAGATGTTCATAATAGACCGTGTGAAATTTCATTTGGTCGCAGAGGCATATTGCATAGGTGCATGAAATATTGATATAAGAAGGGAAAATGTATGCCTTTTTGAATATTTTTTTCTTTGTGTTTCATACCTGTATAATCCTGTTCAACACCTTTGGTTGGATCTGGAAAAAAACGAGAATGGCCAATCTGATTCTTCTATTACTGACTGCTTTTTCCTGGTTTTTCCTCGGGATCTGGTATGGGTTCGGTTATTGCCCGTGTACGGATTGGCATTGGCAGGTGCGGATGAAATTGGGCATCTACGATATGTCATCCTCTTATCTCGAATTTTTATTCGAGACATTTACCGGTGTAGATGTCAGCCGGTCTGTTGTCGATGTTTTTGCCCTTGTCTTTCTTGTGGCTGCTTTTTGTGCTTCGATAAGCTTGAATGTGAGAGATTGGAAGCGGCGAAAGTCTACAAAGATTAAAAGGGGGGAAGAGCACAATGAATAAATTGAAAATCTTCTGCATGTTTGGACTGATTTTGGGGGTGATCCTGTCTTTCTTTTGGCCTATCCCTCTGAACGCTTCATCTGAAGTAAAAGCCTGGGAAGAATCCCTAATAATTCCAACTTATCTGATAGGCAAGCCTGACAAGTTTCCTATCTTCTACAGCGGCCGAGCATATCAGGGAGCCAAAGGCCCTGTCTATCCCTATCTCATGTTGGATAAATTGACAGACATCCGGGAAAATAAGACCTATAAAGCTGTCTATTTAGAGAATGACTATATCAGGATCTGTGTGCTTCCAGAAATCGGAGGAAGGATTTTCTCAGCCCTTGATAAAACCAATAATTATGATTTTTTCTACCGCCAGCAGGTCATAAAACCTGCACTCATCGGAATGCTGGGAGCCTGGATTTCAGGAGGAGTGGAGTGGAACTTTCCGCACCATCACAGAGCTACGGCTTTTATGCCTGTAGATTACACTTTGATTGAAAACGAGGATGGCAGCAAGACCATATGGGTGGGTGAGACAGAGTTCCGCCACCGGACCAAATGGATCATCGGCCTGACCCTCCATCCTGATAGATCTTATCTTGAGGCTAAGGTCAGGTTTTTCAACCGTACGCCCCTTGCCCATTCCATGTTGTACTGGGCGAATGTGGCTGTACATGCGTCCAATGATTATCAGATCATCTTTCCACCGAGCACAGAATTGGCAACATTTCACGGAAAAAACCAATTTTCGCGCTGGCCCCTTTCCACAGAGGTCTTTAACGGCGTGGATTACACCCGAGGAGTGGATATCAGCTGGTATAAAAACCATCCGGCACCCACTTCCTTTTTCGCTTGGAATTGTGATGAAGATTTTCTTGCTGGCTACGACCACGGAAAAAATGCTGGCGTGGTTTACGTGGCTGACCACCATATTGCTCCTGGAAAGAAATTTTGGACCTGGGGAACTGGGACTCAGGGCCAAATGTGGGAAAAAATCCTGACCGATACCGATGGCCCTTATATCGAGCTGATGGTAGGTGCCTATTCCGATAACCAACCTGATTACAGTTGGATTCAACCCTATGAAACGAGAGAAGTGAAGCAGTACTGGTATCCTTTGAGAAAGATTCAAGGAGTTAAAAATGCGAACCTGGAAGCTGCAGTCAACCTGGAAGTAACTCCAGATGGAGAGGCACAGATTGGAATCAACACCACATTCGCACATGAAGGAGCGAAGGTTGTGCTCGAAAACAGTGGAGATATCTTGTTTGTAAGAATCATCGACACCGCTCCAGATGCTCCCTATTTTGAAAAGATCAAGCTTCCGTCGCATGTGGGAGGAGGTCGCCTCCGGCTGATTCTTTATTCTCCTTCTGGTGAGGAACTGATCAGTTATATGCCTTTAAAACGTACGAAAAGAGCTTTACCTGAAGCCGTAAAACCACCTCCATCTCCTGAGGAGGTCGAGACCGTGGAAGGCCTTTATCATACTGGTCTGCGTTTGGAACAGTTCTGCAATCCAGCCGTCGATCCCTATCCATATTATGAAGAGGCTCTGAATAGAGATCCAGATAACTCTCTCGTCAACACCGCACTGGGCATCCTTTATCTGAAGCGGGGGATCTACCAGCTCGCAGAGCAAAAATTGAATCTGGCTCTGCGTAGAATAACTCAAAATTACACCAGACCTAAGGATGGAGAGGCTTTCTACTATCTTGGCATTGCGTTGCGTGCACAGAACAGACATGAAGAAGCATACGATGTCTTCAATAAAGCCGCATGGAGCTATGCCTGGCGATCTCCAAGTTGTTATTGCTTGGCTGAACTCGACTGTGCCAGAGAAGATTATGCGAAAGCCCTGGATTATCTTGACCGTTCGCTTGCTCTCAATCAACTGAATCTGCGGGCGTGCAATCTGAAAGCCTGTCTGCTGAGGAAGATGGGGAAGTTAGAGGAAGCACTGAAGATCACAAATAAGGTTTTACATTTGGATCCCTTGAATTTTTGGGCTGCGAATGAGTTGTATCTGCAGATGACCGACAAAGGACTTGAGAGTCAGGCGGAAGAATGTCTGAACATGTTAATGGATAGAATGAGGAATGCTGTCCAGAATTATTTGGAACTGGCTATCGATTACGGCAACTGCGGGCTCTGGGACGAAGCAGTGGATGTGCTGCTGAGATTGGAAAATTCTGGCCATAGGGAGGCTTCTCGATTTCCCCTTGTGTATTATTATTTAGGCTACTTTTTGGATAAAAAGAGAGAGGTGAGGGATTCTCTCACGTATTTCAAAAAAGGCAGTCAGATGCCGCCGGACTATTGTTTTCCCTTTAGGCTGGAGTCGATAGATGTATTCAAACAGGCCGTGCAGAAAAATCCAGACGATGCCAGAGCGCCCTACTATCTGGGGAATCTGCTGTTCGACCTTCAGCCCGAGAAAGCCATCGAACAGTGGGAGAGAGCTGTGGCTCTCGATGACAGTTTTGCCCTGACCCACCGCAATCTTGGATTGGCCTATGCTCGTGTTTCGAACGATGTTCCCGGCGCGATCAGAAGCCTGGAAAAAGCTCAAACTCTAGCCAGGACTGAACCCAGGATCTATTACGAGCTCGATCAGATGTATGAAGCTGGGGGTATCTCGCCTGAGAAGAGGTTAGCCTTTTTGGAGGATAACCATCAGGCTGTCAAGCAGCGCGATGACGCGCTCTCACGGGAGATTATCCTTCTGGTTCAGTTGGGTGAATATGATAGAGCTTTAGAGCTGCTCCAGAATCATCACTTTCATGTCTGGGAAGGAGGGGGACGAATCCACCGCGTCTATGTCGATGCCCATCTGCTGCGAGGCCAGCGATATATCTTATCCAAAGACTATGAGAAAGCCCTGGAGGATTATCTCCAAGCCTTAGAATATCCTGAAAATTTGGAGGTCGGAAAACCAGTCCGCGGAGGAGGAGAACCAAGGGTCTTTTATTTCTTAGGGACAGCCTACGAAGCTCTGGGTGAAAGGAATAAAGCCGAGGAGAGTTTTGAACAGTCCCTTTCTGTAAAGGCGGGATGGTCTGAGCTGAGTTTTTATCAGGGGATGTCCTTAAAAAAGCTGGGGCGTCAGGATGAAGCGCGGCAGATATTGGAGGGATTGATGGCGTTTGCTCAGAGAAGCTTACAGACTGCTGAAGGAATGGATTTTTTTGCCAAGTTTGGAGAACGGCAGACCGCTTCTGCCCGCAAATCACAATCACATTATCTTTTGGGGCTGAGCTGTCTGGGAAAAGGCGAGAAAGAGAAAGCCAGGGCCGAGTTCGAAAATGCGTGCGAACTCAACATCAATCATCTCTGGGCAAAACATTATCTGGCGATGATAGAGATTCAATAGTCGGTTGGTTACAGTGAAGAGCCATATTCATGAAAACGATCTGGATCTTGGTTTCCAGAGAAATTTTATGATATATTTGCAGACTATTTGGGAAGCGAAATGAGAAAGGCCGTTTTTACTCTAAGTTTCATTCCCTTCTTGTCTGTTCTCCTTTTCGGTCAATGGCAGTCGAAACAGACGACTGCATTAAAGATTGAAGTGCCCATCAGTGTGGATGGAAGGCTCGACGAATCCATATGGGCAGAAGCTCCAGGAGCAGAGGATTTTATCCAGCTTCAACCTGAAAAAGGTAAACCTGCGTCTGAAAGAACAATAGTCAAGATTCTTTACGATGAAAAGTATATCTATTTTGGATTTTGGTGTTACGATTCAGAGCCTCAGAAAATCGCAGCTCGAATAACCAAAAGAGATGAGGACATTCGATCGGATGATTCAGTGTATGTGCTTATGGATACCTTCCATGACAGAAGAAGCTGCTATTATGTAACGACAAATCTGCTTGGAACCCAGTGGGATGGACGGATCACGGAGAATGGCCGCACATTCGATTCCACTTGGGATGGTATATACAAGTCGGCGGCACAAAGGGTCGATTTTGGGTGGACGGCTGAGTTTGCTGTTGCACTGAGCGGTATCAAGTACGAGCCCGGAAGGAGCAAGACGTGGGGATTGAATTTAGGGCGTGGAATTCCAAGAAAGCTAGAATACAGTTTTTGGACTGGGCCTTTGGAAGATTCCTATAAAGTTTCGTTGTTTGGGGAATTAAGGGAGCTCGACCTTGAAAGAGCAGAGAAGGAGATCCAGATCATCCCCTATGTCCTCTCTAAGCTGGAGGAGAAAAGATCCGCTGTCGGAGAAGTCGGACTGGATGCACGCTATGCCTTTTCACAGATGGTTTCCGGCAATTTAACCATCAATCCGGATTTTGCCACTGTAGAGGCCGATCAGGAAGAAATCAATCTCACCCGCTTTGAACTTTTTCTTCCGGAAAAGAGAAACTTTTTCCTGGAGGGCAGTGAGATATACCAGCAGCGCATCCAATTATTCTACTCGAAGAGAATCTCGGACATTTATGGAGGAGCTAAAATCTACGGGAAGTCAGGGGGGTATGAGTTTCAGGGATTGACTGCCCAGACAAAGAGAGACGAAGAGATGGGAGAGGATAGCGCGAATTTCACGGTCTTTCGCCTCAAAAGAGACGTCTTGAAATCCTCCAACATCGGATTCATCGCTGCCAACAAGCTGGTCAACGGGAAAAATTGGGGAACTGCCGGTATTGATACTGCTCTTTATTTTACAGATACATTCAAGTTCACCGGCCAGTTCGCTCTGAGTTACGGGGATCATACTTCAGATAACATCGCTTTTTTTCTCCGTCCCAGTTATGATACAACCACCTTCCATATCCATCTGCGGTACACACAGCTGGGAAGAAACTTTGCGGATAACGCTAACAGAGTAGGATTTATCCGGGATGACAACCGGAGGGAACTGGACTCAGCCATAGAAAAAACATTCTTTCCCAAGAAGTGGGGAATGGAGAGAA
>Ga0209636_10001645_pt1 | contig 22620 bp, 21 predicted proteins | sample DeeMarSWOR152_54_FD_187464 | JGI IMG/M metagenome (GOLD analysis project Ga0209636, IMG submission 187464) | Marine sediment microbial communities from White Oak River estuary, North Carolina - WOR-1-52-54 (SPAdes) (version 2) | ecosystem: Environmental > Aquatic > Marine > Intertidal zone >...
CGCATCGGTTTCTTTGTGGCCCAGGAGATATTGAGTTATCTTGTTTAAGGTGTCCTCAAGAGATATGGCACCAGTATCAAGAACCTCTGAGCTTGCTCCAACTTCATCAAGGGCCTTTTTTACTCCTTCATACCTCTTTACTGCGTAGACGGCTTCTGGATGCTCTACGGGGCAGACCACATGATCTCCTCTTCCAATCCCATATTCTTTTATTAATCTCTTGGTTACGAGGTAACCTGCTGTTACAAAATCCTGTCCAATGAATGCCATCCGGGCATTTCCTTCAGGACCCTGCGAGTCATCAATATTATAACAAACAACCGGTATTCCTGCATCCATTGCCTTCTTTACAGTGTGATCATATGCATCGTCTAGGTTTATTATCATCCCCATTCCATCAACTCTATTTGCTATCGCCGTTTCGATCAGGTTGTTCTGTTTTTCAGGGTCATTATCAGCATATTGGATATCTACCCTGCATCCAAGAGCATCTCTTGTTTCTTCGATACCAGTTACAACCTTTTTCCAGAAGGGATTGCCTGCAGTACCGTAGATAATCATGGTAAAATTATATACTTTCTCTTCAGGCACTTTACCTTTTTCACTTGCTGCAAAGACAAATCCAGCAAAAAAAGTAACCACAATGAAACTCATCAAAACAATTAACAGTATCTTTTTCATTTTTCTCTCCTTCCTTTATTAATTTTATTTTAAAAAACTTTTTCTCATTCAATCTACCGCATTTTGAACGTTTACTACGGTGGATAGGTAATTTTATATCCCATAGATTCCCTCCTTATCTTCTAAATAAAATCAATTGGCAGACGCACTGGTAAATCATTTAAAGGTTTGATAAATGTTGAGTTGACTCACGCACTATTAAACTCGGTTCCAACAGAGTTATGTTTTCTATTATTTCTTTTTTCTCATTTTGCAGCATAATGAGCTCAAATGCTTTTTTACACATCTCTTTAAAGGGCTGTGAAATTGTAGTTATCGATGGCTGCACCATTTCAACAACACCGAGATTATCCATACCCATTAAAGAAATATCTTCTGGAATTTTATAGTTATTCGCTGATAATACCTTCTTAACACCTAGCGCCATAAGATCGTTTTGCCCCCATATTGCAGTTATTTTTAGCTTATTTTTAAGGAAATATTTTCCTGCTTCTACACCGGATTCAAACTTAAAATTTCCTTCATAGGTGTACTCCTCAGGAAGCTCTCTCCTTCTTTCTTTCAAAGTATCTGAAAATCCGTTTAACCTCTCTCTGCAAAGTCCGATTTTCATTGGCCCTGTTACACAGGCAATATCCTTATGCCCCAGCTCGATAAAATGTTTTGCAGCTATCACTCCTGCCTTGTAATTATCAACAATGACGTGGGAAATACCTTCATTAGCAAGTGCACGGTCAATTACGACAGTAAGTTTGGCTTATAATCAAGCTTTTTTATTGCATCCACTACTCTTAATCTTTTTTCCTCATCAACTGCCTCACTTTCATTAATAACTCTTGATACTGTTGATATTGAAACACCTGCGAGTTTTGCAACATCTTTTATAGAAGCCATTTACCTTAACAACCTCAATATCTTTATCTATTTGAAAACGTTTTCGAAAACGTTACCGAAATCAATATCACTAATAATGTATTATGTCAAATTACTTTTTAACATTTTAAATACATATCTAAATGAAAATCGAAGAAAATATCGAGAAATGCTAATAATTGTATGACTGGATTATTTATTTGTCCGGGTCTAGACAGGGTAATGAAAAAATTCTATTATGAATGATACAGATGGCCGGAAAAGACAGGTTCAAACTTATCGAATACGGTTTTTAATCTATGGCGAGCTTTCCTCTGAATATGGTATCCACTTCATCCGGACCTGTGGAAAGAAGCAGTATCTGAATCCCAAGCAGTCGCTCAAGGGCTTCGATATAGCGTTTCGCGGCCTCCGGGAGTGTGTCATAATCCTTTACTCCAGCCGTTGTATCCCAGCCCTCAAACTCCTCATATACAGAAACAGCCCGTTCAAGCACCGAAGCATTGGAGGGAAACTCATCCGTCTTTTTCCCGTCGATCACATAATGGGTACATACCTTTATACTCTTCAATTTGTCTAGCACATCAAACTTGGTCATCGCAAGAATATCAATTCCCGAAACCTGAATGGAGTGCCGTACACCAACAGCATCAAACCATCCGCATCGTCGGGGCCTTCCAGTTGAAGCTCCAAACTCATTTCCCCGTTTTTTTATCATTTCACCCGTGGTATCTGATAGCTCTGTAGGGAATGGGCCTCCTCCCACCCTTGTCGTGTAAGCCTTCACTACTCCGAGAACCTGCCCAACTGCCCTCGGGCTCACACCAAGCCCTGTGAGAATGCCTCCAGATGAGGGATTCGATGAGGTTACGTAGGGATAGGATCCGAAGTCAACATCCAGAAGCACACCCTGGGCTCCTTCAAAAATTATTATCTTTCCCCGGCTGATAAAGTGGCTCAGTAGCTTTGACGTATTCACGGTATAGGGCCGCAAAATATCACTGTACTCTCGGACCTTCCCCATTACCTCTGATTTTGAGACCGACTTTCTTTTGAAACGCCCCGCCAGTGAAGAATTGACCTCCTCCAGCGCGAGCATTACCGCTTTATCAATATAATCCTTTTCCCCAAGATCACAGGGGCGGATTCCAAGCCTTGCATATTTGAAGGAATATGCCGGGCCGATACCTCTTTTGGTTGTTCCAATGCCTGCTGCCTCCTCCATGGCAGTATCAAGCTCAATATGGTAAGGCATTATGAGCTGAGCCCTATCAGACACAAAAAGCCTGGATGCAGGATCAATACCATTAGCTTTCAGCATATCAATTTCATCCCGAAGCGCAAAGGGATTGACAACAACACCATTTCCAATAATACAGATTTTGCCTTTTTTCAAAATTCCAGAGGGTATAAGATGAAAAACATATTTTTTCCCTCCTGTCACAACGGTGTGTCCTGCATTGTTCCCACCCTGGTATCTGCAGATGACATCTGCCCTTTCGGACAAAAGATGAACGAACTTTCCCTTGCCCTCATCTCCCCACTGTGCACCAACAATTGCTAAACTTTTCATTAAATTTCTCCAGAGAGAAATTTTCTCAAACCGCATGAAGCCTACTACAGATTATAAAACTCTAAGAACATACCTATATAATAGAATAATATCTAGGATAAATTTTCTCAAATAAATATCTCCCTTAACTTATTCTATAACACATCCTCCTATAGCGAGGGGTTTACCAATCTCTGTTGACCTAGGAGTTACTTTTTCGTTGACAGAGGGGTTATTGGATGTTAGCTTATTCTAGCAGCTGGATTTCGAGGTAGATTGATGGCTAAAGCTAGAGGGAAAAAGTCACCTTTTAGAAAACTGATCGTTTCGATTATTATAGGTTTTGTCGCAGTCGCATTCGTTGGGAGTTTTGCCTACAGATATGTGGGCCGGCAGGATACTACCGTCCACTTAGCGGTGGTAAACGGTGAGCCTATATCCGTGGCAAGCGATTCACTTTTTGCCAACTTATATCGACAGTACTACGAGGAAGAAAGGCAAAAGGATGAAGATGCGCAAATGACCGAAGAGAAGAACTTAGAACTTCTCAGAAGGGCACTCGATACAGTAATTCAGAGAACGCTGATACTGCAGTATGCAGAGAGTGAGGGCATAACGGTCAACAGAGAAACCGTTTTGAAGTCAATAGTGAAAAAGGGATATTACAGAAGCAGGGAAAAAAACTTTGATGAAGAACGTTATAACAGAACACCTGAATCAGACCGTCAGGATATTTTTAAGAGTGAAAAAGAACAGCTGATTATCAATATCTTCTTAAAAGAGCTCTTTGGATCTATATCGGTATCAGAGGTCGAAATAAAATCATTTTTCCAGTTTGCTGACTATGGAAAAAAAATCACATATGTTTTTCTGCGCTTTGATGATATTCCCGAGGGAACTCTGAGAGCATTTTACGATGAAAACCCAAAACTTTTCGAAAAAGTGCATGTAGCCCATATTCTCATAAAAAATGACGAACAACTGGCCGCGGAGCTCCGCGAAAGGGTGATTTCGGAACCTGATAAGTTCGAAGAAATTGCAAAGAGCTCGTCAGAGGATACAACAAAAGATAAGGGAGGTGACCTCGGCTGGTTCTACCGAAGGGATATGGTGCCTGAATTCTCGGAAGCTGCATTTAAGCTGCACAAAGGCGAAATAAGCCCGATTGTGCGCACCACCTTCGGCTTCCATATCATCAAAGCACTGGATGATGTGACCATTGAGCCCTTTGAAGACGCTCTTTACAGGGTGAAGAAGGAATACGTCAGTGAACACAGAGACGAAGTTGAAAAGAAAGTTGCCTCGTTGAGTAAGGAGTTTCTTACAGCAGCCTCTGTCAATCCTGAAGAGTTCGAAGCTCTCCTGTCCGATATGGATCTTCACACAATGACGACAGATTATATCACATTGAGCGGTCAATACATATTGGATGAAGAACAGAAAATTCCTCTTTTTGAGCTCATGAATAATCAAAACCTCATCGAACTCGTGTATTCAACCAAGATCGGCAATGTGGGAGGACCTGTAAAAACGCCGGACGGTGAGATTATCTTCAAAGTGATCGATGAAAAGCAGTTCGATAAGGCCGAGTATGAAAAATCGAAAGATTACATCGTGAGCATATATAGGAACTTGAAGGAAAACAGTATGTTCAATGACTGGTACATAAACGAACTGAGACGCTCAAAGATCACCGACAACCTTAATCAATTCTTCAGACAGGAAGGCTAATAAACTCTCTTCATTACAATCAATTGGGCAATGCTCAGCATGCTAATAAGATTTGGCTTGCCAGGTTATCGATGGATGATGCACAAAAAAACATTGAGTTTCTATCGAAACATTACCCCTCATTAAAAAATAAAGTTCTTTCATCAGAGTCATTATATCCCTATCAATTTATATCTTCACCAAGGCCAAACATTCTTTTTGAAGAAAAACCCTTTCATTCAAAGGTCGACCCGGAAAAGGAAGCTTTGAATCTGGTAAAGGGTCTAAACGTCAAAAAGGGGTACCTATTTTTATTTGTCGGTATTGGACTCGGATATCACATTGAACAATTCAAACGATTATACAAAGAAGCTCAAGAAGCAACTATCATCGCTATTGAGAAAAGCTCCCAGGCCTTTACTTTTCTTATACAAACAAGGGATATTTCCTTCCTCAGAGGAATACACCTCTTCGTAGACGAAGATGAACCCATTATCGAAAGCTTTTTTCGGCATCTCGATCCCCTGAGCTTTAAGGGATATAGGATTATACGTCTGAGGGGTGCTTTCTCTATCTTCCAAGATTATTACACCAGGCTGGAAACCTATTTCAAATCCGTCTTGTCCGGAAGACTCTCAGATATTCTCACGCGGTTTGCCTTTGAAAGTCTGTGGATGAAAAATATTGTAGAAAACATTCCCTCACTGCAGGGAAAAATGCCATTGGGAGCTTTAAAGAATATCCTCCGGTACAAGACTGCACTGGTAGTCGCTGCCGGACCGTCGCTTATTGAACAGCTGCAGATGATCAAATCAGCTTCTCCGAATATCTACATAATCGCTGTGGATGCAGCTCTCCAGCCTCTTTTAAGCAGCGGTATACTGCCGGATTTTATAGTAAGCCTTGACGCCCAGTATTTTAATCTCTTTCATTTTCATCATATATTCACAATGGAAAAGTGGACCCCCAACTCCATTCTCATTGCCGATGTCGTTGCAAATCCCCTTGTATTGAAACACTGGCAAGGGCCACTTTACTTCAGCTCCACAACATCCAAAGCCGGTCATGGTGGTGAAAAAAACCCCCTTGTCAACCTTCTCATGAACTACTACGGTCCTATTGATTCGATTGAGTGCGGGGGGTCTGTCGCAACTACTGCGATTGAGGTTGCGCTCTACCTCGGGGCGCATCCTGTCCTTGTCACCGGGCTCGATCTCTCATACACCTACTTAACCACTCACATAAATTCATCAGCCATCCATAGTTATTTCTACTTGAAATCAAACAGGTTCGACACCATTCATTCCGCCATGGGAAAAACCATCCAAAAGAGGAAGCTGCAGTATGTCATGGGAGTGGGTGGCAAACGGGTTCTTACTGACTTTGTTTTCGCTAATTACCTGAAATGGTTTGAAGAGAAATCAGACTATTTCCAGCGGGTCTTCAATGTTACTGCAACAGGAGCAGTAATTCCTCATGTAACTCACCAGATCCTGAAAGATTACATTAATAAAAACAGAGTGCTCAAAGAAAAAAAACTACCATGTGCGCCTTTACCTGTAGCAAAGCTCTCAAGGGATGTATGCATGAAGGTTCTCTCGGACCTTACCCAGGAAATCTGCAGCGCAAAAAATACTTTATCATGTACAATAAGAACAGCCAGCAACTTTGACCCAATTCTCAGCCGCTACCCAATTCTTAAAAATATCCTCCCGCTTGCCCTGTCGCTCTATCAGAACAGAGATGCGGCCTTTTCCCATGTGCTCATGTTTCTGAACATGCTTGAAAAAAAGACAGAGCGATCAATCCGAAAGCTCGACTTCCACCATCATTCCAGCTTCCGCACCTCAAACACCCCATCATTCAGATAGATGTATACAGTTGTGTTTGAGTAGCTGTTGAACGGCACCGATATGTTGTCGCCACCGAGACTTTCTGCATCGTATATCTCCCTTTCCCCTATCTTATCTTTCACTATGATGCGTACCATCACCTCTTCGAACTCAGCAGGAACATCAAAGTTGAGTACCCGTGCATAGAGCCTGTCTTTTTCTCTTTCAGAGGGCAGGTATCCCACATTGAATTTGACTGTATCATTTCTGTTGACGAGGGTGTCCATGGGAGGATTTTGAGATATAATGATACCGTTTTTAGAGGGATCGATGACTTCTTCTGTGACAATCTGCACGAGAATTCCCCGTAGAGCAAGAATCTGCATCACCTCATTAACATTGTGCCCTACATAGTCATCCAGACGAAAGGCCTGAATTTCTTTGCCCTTGCTTATTATGAGATCAACACTTTCAACATTCGTAATGGGGGTGTTCGGTGGTGGATACTGACCTATTATTGTGCCTTTGGGGAGTTCAGAAATTACATACGATATGTTCCCTATCTTGATGGTTTTTCCCTGGAAAGAAAATATTTCCTGAAGTCGGTTGTTCACATACGCGAGAGTCTTGCCCGTATAATCTTCAACAATCGAAATAATTGGTCCCTTACTGACAATTAATTTCACATCTTTTCCTTCCCGTACCACACTCCCGGGAGCAGGAACCTGTTCGACAACTGTGTTTTGTGGGTATTCACTAAAGTAACGAGGGTCTATTATGGCGTGAAGCCCCTTCTTCTGAAGAATGATGAGCCCCTCTATCAACTCTTTCTCTGTCACTTTGGGGACAGTAACCTCAGGAGGACCTTTTCTTACCAGCCAAAAAATAACCACAGAGACGACAATGAGCACTATTATAAAAAGAAATAGAATAATGATGACATTTCTTATTATAAGACTCGATTTGGACTTTACATAGGATTGGAACAACCGGAACATATTTCCCATTCTTCTAAAAAAACCTCTTCTTCTTGCATAGTAATCGCCACTCATTCGCTTTCCCGATTACGTGAACTCATGCAATATCGATTAAATGTTCAACAATTTAACAAACACTATTTATAACAATTCATTATAAAATAATCAACTCTTAATTAAATTATGACCTCCTCCAAGAACTTTCCCCTTGAGATTCCGGTAGCCATTCATGAACTCCTTGAAGCTCATTCTTCGTTTATTTTCTAGCTGCAGCTCCAGAATCCCGAGTATTCCATCGCCGGTTTTTACGATTATCCCCTGTCGTCTATCCAGATCAACAACCGTGCCCGGCTCTGATGAATCTATAAGCTCAATAGTTGGAATATGAGCGTTGAAAATCCTCAATAACTTTCCATCAATGAAGGTAGACGCAACAGGCCAGAAGCTGAATGCCCTTACTTTATTCAGAATTGATCCCGCACTCCCATTCCAATCGATGAATCCATCCTCTTTTTTGATTTTTGTACAGTACGTTGCCTCATGCTCGTCCTGGGGCTGCGGTTGTAATTCTCCCTTCAGGTAACCTTCTACTGATCTTGCGAGGAATCCCGGGGCCCGCCGTATGAATATGTTCATCAGGTCCTCCGCCGTCATATTAGACCCAACCTTTAGCTTTTGGCTGGAAATGATGTCCCCTGCATCCATTCTGCTCTCCATGAGCTGAACAGTCATACCCGTTATTCTATCGCCGTTCAAGAGAGAAGCCTGAATCGGAGAGGGGCCTCTATACTTTGGTAAAAGTGAAGCATGAAGGTTCAGGCAACCGAACTTGGGATAGCCCAACACAAACTCAGGAAGAATTTTTCCGAAGGCAACCACTACAATAAGGGCTACCTCCATCTCTTTCATGGTATGAAGAAGGTCACGATCGATTGTGTGAGGTTTAATAAGCCGTATATCTACTTTTTGGGCCACAGCACTCACAGGGGTTTGATGGACCTTCCTTCCTCTCCCCACCTCCTTGTCGGGCTGTGTAAAAACAAGAGTGACCTTAAAAGCTTTCAAAAGCTCGTCAAGACAAGCAGCTGCGAGCAGTGGAGAGCCAAAAAATCCTATGTTTACACCTCTCATAACCATAACTTGCTCTACGAGTATTGATTTTATAGTAAAATCAACTTTTCAAGAATCACTGCTGATACATATGTCTTGAATTGATGTGGTTATTTACCAACAGACAATTAGCTTATAAAATATAATGAGGGAATTGTATTGAGGCAGCTTAAAAAATGTATAATCATTCATTTTCATAGGAGCTTTTCGGTGTCAGAAATTGATGCGGGTAAAATCCTGCTGTTCTGATTCACGAGTTCCATCAGATCGCTCTCAACTCTCTTTTTTTCCTGCATTCCCAGTCTGTCTATAAAAAGTACGCCATTGAGATGATCAATTTCATGCTGAAGAACACGTGCCAACAGGTTCGATGCAGAAATTTCAACAAGCCTTCCACTTCGTGCAACCCCCCGTACAACCACCTTTGAAGGCCTTTCAACGACGGCATTCACACCCGGAATGCTGAGACATCCCTCCTCCATTACATCGGTTGCTTCTGAACTATGCTCAATAACAGGGTCTATCAGCGCAAGTCTTTCAAAATTCTTTTCATTCAGGGAAACAGTTATGATCCGTTTTGGCACTCCAATCTGAGGAGCCGCAAGTCCGATACCCCCTGCTTCATCCATTATTCTAAACATATCCTTGATGAGGGCTCGGATGTTATCATCTACTTCCTGGGCTGGATCTGATATTTTTCTCAGCATAGGATCTGGATATATTCTTATGTTGTTTACGTCCATGCAAAAAATATAACTATGGAAATATCGTTAAACAAGGCTTTTTAAAAGCAATGCCCTGTGGCGTAATATCATCCGGTAATATCCATTCTAAGGAGGTGTAGTTAAAGCATTGATACAGGATCGATATCGATTTCCATGTACAGTGCGTGCTTCTGCACCATTATCTCCTGAAACTCCTTCAAAACCTCCCTGAGAGCTGCGGTCTGTTTCAGTTTGATGATCACATGAACCCTGTAGTTATTCTTTATCCGGGAAAGAGGGCAGAAGGCAGGACCTAAAAGGGAAATATAGCTCTTTGTTTTCTCCTGAATATAGGAAATGGCATAATAGGCACTATCAAACAGTTTTTTCGAATTGCTTCCCCTAAACACGAGCCTGACTATCCTGCAAAAGGGGGGATACAGGAGGTTTTCCCTGAACTTGATTTCCCGGATGAAGAACTCCTCGTAGTCTTGATTTTTTGCTGTCTGTATTGCGTAGTGAACCGGATTGTATGTTTGTATAATGACTTCTCCACCTTTTACACTCCTCCCTGCTCTACCAGCAACTTGGGTGATTAGATTGAATGTCCGCTCAGCTGATCTGAAATCAGGGAAGTTCAGCGGAATGTCGGCATTGAGCACCCCCACCAGAGTAACATTCGGGAAATGCAGCCCCTTTGTGACGATCTGAGTTCCGATGAGAATATCGATATATCCTTTAGAAAATTCAGAGAGTATGTGTGATATGGAGTTTCGTTTCCGCACAGTATCAGTATCCATTCGCACAATCAGTGCTCCTGGGAAGTACTCATTCAGAACCTTTTCAATCTTCTGAGTTCCAAATCCTGAATAGACAATTCGTTCATCACCACAGGTAGGGCACAGATCACGGGGCGATTGTGAATATCCACAATAGTGACATATCAACCTGTGGTCTGTTCGGTGGTAAGTCAGAGTAATATCGCAGTTACTACATTTGAAGATGTAGCCACAGTTCTCACAGTATACGTACGGGGAGAATCCTCTCCTATTGAGAAATAGTATTACCTGTTCCTGCTGTTTAAGTCGGCATTCTATCGCCTTGAAAAGGGGTGAGGAGACATATTTTCCACCTTTTATTCTTCTCAGGTCCGCGACATGAGTGGTAGGAAGCTTTTGATTCAACACCCTGTGAGGAAGTCTGAGAAGTGTAAACTTGTTCAATTTTGCATAATAATAGGACTCCACTGATGGTGTTGCGCTTCCAAAGAGCAGTGTGGCGTTGTGTTTTTTTGCACGGTAGTATGCAACGCTCTTTGCGTTGTAGCGAGGTGTCTCATCGGATTTGTAGCTTGTCTCGTGCTCCTCATCAATTATGATAATACCAATATCCTTCATGGGTGCAAAAATTGCAGAGCGGGCGCCAATGACTATCTTCTTCTCCCCTGAGAGAATCCTGTGCCATTCATTGATCTTTTCTGCCTTTGTAAGCCGGGAGTGCAAAATAGCGAGCTCATTCCCCATACGGCTCGAAAAGTACTGCACAGTTTGTGGAGTGAGGGATATTTCAGGGACGAGGAGAATGGCACCTCGGCCTCGTTTCAGTATCTCGTGTATTATCCTCAGATATATTTCAGTCTTTCCACTCCCGGTAACTCCATGGAGCAAAAAATACCTCTGTGTATCCTCATCAAGTGATTTCTGAAGCCGGGAAAAAACCTCAGTCTGTTCCTCCGTGAGGGTAATATCGTCGCCTCTCAGATCCTCCTGAAAGGGAATATCTTTCAAGACACTCTTTTCCCTCTTTTTAAAACCCTTCGGAACGATCGTCCACAGTGCTTCTCCAATGGAACAGAGGTAATAGTCAGCAATCCACTCTCCGAGCTGAATAAGATCGTCGTTAAGCACTGGTTCGCCGTCAAGTATCTCTTCAACAGGTTTTACCTCTTTCAGGTCCGTAGTCTCTGTTATTTTGTAAATTATTCCTACAGCCGGCTTCTGCCTCAGCTTAACGGATGCCCTCATTCCTGGTTGAGCTTTAATATTCTGAGATTGGATTTCATAGGTTAGGGGAGTAATTGGTCTGTTAAAAACAACGTGGGCAAACATCTATTTTTTTACATCCCTGTAATAATCTCTTAACATCTTAAGGTCGTTCCACACTGACCTCTTGTATTTTTCGGGAAACCTTAAAACAGCAGCTGGATGGTAAGTGGGAATGACCGCGATATTCCTGTACAGGTGAATTGTACCTCGGAGCTTCGATATACCGCTGTCTGCCTCTAGCAGTGCACTCGCAGCTGGACCCCCAAGACAGCAGATGATAAGAGGATCGATAAGCTCTATCTGCCTGACAAGGTAAGGAAAGCATTCGGCTACCTCATCAGGAAGAGGGGTACGGTTGTTTGGTGGACGGCATTTCACCACATTGGTAATAAACACATCTTCTCGCTTCAACTGGATTGCTTCGATCATCTTCGTGAGAAGCTGGCCAGCCTTCCCAACGAAGGGCTCTCCAGTCCGATCTTCTACTTCACCCGGACCCTCACCGATAAACATGATCTGGGCATCAACAGGTCCTTTCCCTGGAACAGCGTGAGTTCTGCTGGAATATAGCGGGCAGTTTGTACAACTGATGATTTCGGTGGTCAATTTGTTTAATTGTTCTGATTTCGTATAAGTCCCCTTCTCCCTCTTTTTTTCCCTTTCATTCATTCCTTTGGTATCAGATCTTTTAAGCTGCTGCTCCAGATCTTCTCTGCCCCTCTTTTCTGTGAAGCCAGTTGTGAGATAATGTAATACATCGTCTATAAGCCGGTTGTATTCCCTTTTAATATCCAAATAGAACTCTCTATTTCCTTGATTTCAATAAGCAGAATAATCGGGGGTTATGGACACCTGTAACTTTGATTATGATGCAAAGAAATTAATGTTTCTTTTTTTCTTCAGCCATTTTGCACACTATGCATTTCTTTGCTTCAGGTATGGCAATGAGGCGTTTTTCCTCAATCTCTCTTCCGCATACTACACACTTTCCGTATACACCCTCTTCGATTCTCTTGAGCGCTTCATTTATTTCATGAAGCTTTTTCTGTTCATTTTCTGTAAGTTTTTCAATGAGCTGAGACTCGTAAGCAGTGTTCGCAGTATCAACTATATCACCGATTACATTCTCACTCTCATGATCAGAGATTTCTTCGAGCTCTTCCTTCTCTATTGTTTCAAGGATTTCATTCTTTTTTTCAAGCAATCTATTCTCTATGAGTTTCAATGTTCTTTTGTCCATGGTTCCCCCAAGCAGTATAATTACTTGGTCAGCAATGCTCTTTTGAGATTTTCATTGATTAGCGATTGAATTTATAATAAATAATTCTAAAAGCAAATAAAAAATAATGCGAAATTGAAAAAAATACATTTTTTCACTGATTTATTTAATTAACAATGAAATTTTAACGGAAAATCTTTCAGAGGACTCACTTCTTTATGTGTACACCTTTGAGAGTAGCTCCTCCAATCTCTCCCTTTCGATGAGCTCCAGAGGTCTTATTTTAGAAAGATCAAGAGCCTTTTCTGTAAAGTGAGATGAGGTGATAAATATACCCTTGCCTGCCCCTTCATCAACAACTCTTTCGAGCAACTCGCGTACGGGGATTTCACCAACCTGGGTAGTCCATTTCGCCATGTGTACCACACAGGCAGCTTCGTCTCTTCCAGTACGATAACTACCGATATATTCAGCCAGATCATTCTTTTGAATGGTGTAGTTAGCTACCCTAATGCGTAAAACTTTACAGAGATCCTGCCCGGTTTGGAGAAATTCCTGCTTTGAAGATGTTACAAAACGTGTAAGATTGTCGCTCTTGCAAATGTCGCTGTATATTTCGATCTTAATGCTTACATCCCTAAACTGAGCATTCTGCGTATGAATCTCCTCCCAAACTTTCAGTGCCTTGTGTAAATCACCCGACTGCACAAGGTAATTCGCATACGTATACTTTGCATCCAAAAAAGCATCTATGTTTACAGTACCAACCGCGAAAGCTTTCTCAAAAAAATCGTAGGCTGACTCCTGATCTGAAAGAGCCATATAGATAGAGCCCAGATGGAAAAAGGAATCAAACCTAAACCTCTCATCCCTCATCGCAAGATGAAACTCATCAATACTCTTCTGATATACTTTGTCCTTCTCAAGAAGAAGGGCATAGTAATAATGAGCCTCGTTCAAATCAGGATTCTGAGCTATTGCTTGTGAAAGGGATCGCTTTGCCTTATCTATATGATTCAATAGATAATTCAATTTTCCATGTTCAAGATAGGCCTCGGGGTACTCCTTTTTATACCGGAAGGCTTTCTCAAAAAACTCTAAGCCTTTCTGCAGTTCACCGTTATTTTTTGCAAGGATTCCGAGATAGAAATAGATTTCACTATCCTTGGGATTCAAGGATGTAACTATCTGAAACTCATGATAAGCCTTGTTCACATTTCCAAGTTCAAGGTTCATCAGAGCTATTCGTTTATGTATCTCCGCCTCATCCAAGGGAAGATTAAAGATGGTGCTAAGCGAAGCTTTGTTGTATTCTACCAGGGCCAATTCGTAATTTTCTAGATTTTCATAACACTGACCCATATACCAGTTATACACCTTATTCCCAGAATCCTTAGAGTAGAGACCTTGAAAGCTTTCAAGAGCCTCTTTATACTCACCTATGTTAAAAAGAGCCAGGGCTTTTTCAAGCTGCTTCTTGCTCTTCGATGTCTGGAGAAAAAAGCCTAGAAGTGCGATGATAAGAATAAAAACAATCAGCAAAATCACTATAACCATACATCATTCCTATGAAAAGCCACTAAATCCGCTGCTTTTTTGTTAATATAATCGGTGTAAAGGTAACTATACAGCAGAATTTTTTAATTCTTGCTGAAACCTGGTCTTCCTTAGTAAAAGATTTTAACCAGATATAGCCCGCCCGGATAGGCTGTCTTTCCTGCCGCGCTTCTATCCTTTGCTTTTAATATTTCGGTTACCCTTTCAGGTCCTGCTTGCTCTTTTTCAAGCTCAAGAAATGTTCCGACAATCGTTCGCACCATTTTCCTCAAAAAACTGTTTGCAACAATATCAAGGATAATAAAATCATTCTTTCGCGTAACCGAACATTCATATACCTCCCGTTCAGTGCTCTCCCTATCCACAAGGGTTGCAAAACTTGTAAAATCATGCACCCCGATTATCCGATCCGAATACTCGTTGAGCAGGGCTATATTTATACTTCTTCTTATCCACAATGCGAAATTTTTAAAAAATGGTATTGGCTCAGGCCCATTGTTTATAATGTACCTGTACCACCTTTTTTTTGCACTGTATCTCGGATGAAAGCTCATTGGCACTTCGAAGACGCGGAAAATACGGATATCTCTGGGAATCATCGAGTTTAACGCGCACTTTATCTGCTCTTCCGATATTCTGCAGTTAGTTTTAAACGATGCAATCTGCCCGAGGGCGTGAACCTTTGCATCGGTTCTTCCTGCAACCAGCACCCGGACCTGCTCCTGGGTTATTTCCTGAAGCTTATCCTCAATAATACCCTGAATGGTAACCGCATTATTCTGAATCTGCCAGCCTGAATAGGGAGTGCCATCATAGGCTATTTCAAGCACAATATTCCTCATTCTCCCCTGAGCTCCGAAATTCTTTCAGTGATTCTTTCATACAGGTCTTTTGTAAGATCAAGAATAAACGAAGGCTTACTCTTAGAAGATTTTCCTGTTCCGAATATCCTGCTTGCAATTCTTTTTGCACTTAAAAGTTTCTGGATTCTCTCCTCAAGAATCCCCTCATCCCCATATTTATAGAGGAGCAGTGTAGAGATAAAAAGCACCCCTTCAAATCCATAATTTTTATCCAGGTCCGGCCCATAGTGCTTAATCGCATCGATTCTCTCCTGGCCGGTTTGCGCATACGCAATAACCTGTTCATAATAACCCATTGCCTTTTTGTACATTATTCCCCGGATCCTATCATAGTTCTGGCCCGGATATTTCTTATCAAGATCGTTGAATAACCAGGCGCCCCGTAATGATGCAAGTGCCTTTTTGAATGTGGGAGCAACTTCTTTACTGTGAAAAGAATAACAGCCGATTGCCAGGACATAACTTGCAGTGCCTGTAAACAGATTCCTCGGTTTTTTAAAATCAACAATTGGAAATATTAGCTGAACATCTCTTTTTCTCTTTCCCCTCTGGGAGAGGGCAATCCCTGAGTATTCTTCTTTAATCTGTATAAAATCTTCGGGAAAGGCAGAGTAAAGACATTCGGGACATACCGTCACCGGATAGACGAGTGGGTTGACTTCTCCGACTTTTTTACTGGGCACATACTCCCTTCGCAGCTCATCGGTTATATCCTTTGCAATAAGTCTTCCGCCACCCGAAAGCCTCTCCTCCTTGTAAAAGGAGGCATCACAGACCGGGCAATTTATTGGATTTTTAAGGTAGTATGATACTTTTACCTGCGGTTCTTCCAATTGCTATCCTCCCTATTTAAGAACATCCATACACTTGATTTTTCATGTCCCTTTTCATAAAAAAATACCTCATGTTCTCTTCTACATCTGCGTAGCGGTCTTTAGTTCTACGTCAACCGCCTCTGGCTCTATTTTAATAAGAAAAACATCTCTCCTATGGGTTTCAAAAACAATAGGTAATGTATGGACACCAGGTTCATTGATCCCCTCAAGGTCAACATACAATATGAATTGATCTGCTGAAAACTCCTTTTCAATTCTCTTTGGTAACCTGAGAAGAACGGTTGCTGAGCCACCTAAAATTTCTGTAGTGAGATTTTCAGTGAGATTTAGCGGAATAATTTCATTTTTTGTAACCTTCTTCACAACATATTGTTCTCTGATAATTATTTTTACGTTCACCACTGAATCGTTTTCAGGAAGAATTTTCCCGTCCCTAATATCTAATTCAACTTCTTTTACCGTGGTTTCGGTTAAATTATTTATGTTTATATCCTTCGTATACACAGAATCAATATTCTTCATCAGCGATTCAGGTCCTTTAATGAGAACTGATTCGGGTTCTATCTGAACATCTTCAAAAATGTAACCGTCCGGAGGCTCATGGGTTATAACTGGAATTACTCTTACGTATTTTTTTTCAACCTTTTCAACAGTAATATCTATAAATCTAGGGGAGATTTCTTTTATAGAAACACCCTGCGGTATCTGATTTTTATCTACCCTGACCGTGCGCCTTTTATCACCGCCCGCACTGTTTTCAAGATCTACGTAAGCCCGTACATAGTTCTCATCGAGAAGCGCAAGACGGCTCTCTTTTCCCCTCATAATAATTTTAACTGCCGAGGGAAGATTATTCGATACCATATATCCTGCAGGAATATTTTTGATCTCAACTGGTACCGAAATAAACCGATCCGTTTGTCTCAGACTGTCAACGTATACCCAGAGTATTGAAGCGAGCACCAGTGAGATCAGCTTGATATGCCAGTTATACGTGATTTTTTTTAAGATATTGAATCGCATATTCCTACTGTGATTTCATCAGAAAGAGTTGATTCAGCTGTTCTTTCAACCGTTTAATGGAAACACCCATTTCAATCCTTCCATTCCATGCAATGGATATTTTACCGGTCTCCTCAGAAACAACAATGACAAAGGCATCGGTTTCTTCAGCAAGTCCGAGGGCTGCCATATGTCTTGTTCCGTATCCGTTAAGGAGGTCATGCCGGTCTGTCAACGGGAGAATGCATTTTGCAGCGATGATGCGGTCCCTTCTCATGATGACTGCTCCATCGTGCAGGGGAGAGTCTTTTTTAAAGATCGAGAATAGAAGATCGCTGCTCAAAACCGCATCAATATGGGTACCTGATTCAATATAGTTTCTGAGACCCACATTTGACTCAACCGCAATGAGCGCACCTATCTTTTTATTGGAAAGCTCTTCGACCGATACAGCGAGTGTGTCAATGATGGTTATGTTTTCTTTGAAGAAAATACCGAAAAACCGATTCTGACCGATTTTGGTAAGCATCCTGCGCAATTCAGGCTGAAAAAGGATTATCATCGCTATTACTGCAACCTGAATGAGCTGACTTAAAACCCAGCTCACAGTTTCGAGATGCAGAAAATGAGAGAACCATGCTGCAAATACTATAAGCGCCAGGCCCTTGACAACTTGTATAGCCCTGGTTCCTTTTATCATGAGGTAGATTCTATAGATTACATACGCAATAATCACAATATCAATGACTGGAAACAGATAGGTTTTCACCCAGTAAATATTAAAAATGACATCCATAACTATACCATAGAAGACTCAGGTTTTCGCCTCAGCAGCTGCGTATTGCATCAGCGATCTTTGCGGTGATTTTCGCTTCTTCTACATCATGTACTCTAATAATATCGGCACCCTGAAAAATAGATATAGCATTTGCGGCGACCGTCGGTATCAACCTCTCCTCAGTTTCAAGGCCCGTATACACACCGAGGAAGGATTTGCGCGAGAGACCTACGAGGACAGGAAAACCCCTTTCTTTTAAAAAAGGCAGGTATTTTATGAGAATGAGATTGTGTTCAGGTTTTTTTGCAAATCCGATTCCAGGATCAAGTATAATCTTCGAGCGTTCAATTCCAGCCTTCAGTGCCTTAGCAATTGACCACTCAAGTTCCTTTATAACTTCTTGTATTACATCACGGTATACAGCGTGAGCCTGCATATCAGCAGGCTTTCCACGGATATGCATCAAAATGATGTAAACACCGGTATTGCCCGCAACGTACTCAAGCCCGTTATTATAGCTCAAACCGGATATATCATTAAGGATATCGGCACCACTTGCTATTGCTTCTTCAGCAACATCCGGCCTGTAGGTATCAACAGAGATGAATATATTGCTTCTTTTTCTTATCTCACTGATAACAGGGACAACCCTGTCCAACTCCTCCTTTGTATCAATTTCCTCAGCACCCGGTCTTGTTGATATTCCACCCACATCAACAATATCTGCTCCAGATTCTCCAAAATAGAGTGCCCGCTTTATAGCCTCTTCTTTTCCTTGTACTCGACTTCCAGAGTAGAAGGAATCGAGGGTTACATTGACAACCCCCATTATCAATGTCTTGCCCCCAAAGTCAATTCTCCTCATGGGATATTTAGTCCTATTTCTTTTTATGACGATTTTTTCGTAACCGTTTTTTCCTCTTATGAGTTGCAATTTTTTGCCTTTTCCTCTTTTTACCTGATGGCATCCTTCCTCCTGGAATTAGATAATTGTTTCATTCATTATTTTCCATTTATGAGCCCTTTTGCTCAGAAAAAGCACTATTATCATGCCCTTGGGATTTGCTCTCCTGAGATGTTTCTTCCCCTCCCTTAGCATTTTCTTCTTTGCTTTCCCCGGTCTTCCCCCTCTCGGACTTGCCTTCCTCAGCTTTGCTCTTAGCGGTTGTGATCGTATCAGCTTTGTCTTCCCCGCTCTTCTTCGATTCGGCTTTCTCTTCCCCGGCAGTACTCTCCGCAGCAAAGAAGGTCTCGGCAAAATTTGCCTGCAGATCCGCTATGATCCCATCCAAAACTTTTTGTTCATCCTCAGAGAGATTTCCCCTGGTTTTATCCCTCAGCATTATTAATGCATCAATCGTGAACTTTGCGCCCTCCAGGTCTTTCTTGACTTCACCGCTCATGGGGTCAGCAATTTTCCCCAGACTCACCCATGCCGAAGAGCTTAAAGTTAATACAAATGAAGTAAAGTTTATCTCAGGTACAAAGGTATCATCCTTTCCCATTTTGCCCCCTATGAGAGGATACTTTATAATGTACATAATATATAGAATTATTTCTCCTTCATCAATACCATTAACGGAACTTCACATATTTTTCATTGCCCCATAGAGCTTTGATTATCTCTTTTACCTTTTGATCCTGTTCTCGGTGGCATATCAGCAATTTATCTCCTTCTTTTACCACAATTGCATCAGATATCCCCACCATGGAGATTATAGATTCATCTTCTCCTATCACAATATTATTCTTCGCGTCTACCGTTATGACATTGCCCTTTAAAATGTTCCCGTCCCTGTCTGTTGGCCAGTGTCGTGAAATAGCACCCCATGAGCCAACATCATCCCACAAAAAATTTGGTCTCACACAGCAGATATTGTCTGCCCTCTCCATAACGCCGTAATCAATAGAGATACTTTCAAGCCTTTTAAACTCCCTTTGCTTTACCGCATCTTCCTCTTCAGTACCGATGCTGTTATATATTTTCATCAATACAGAATGGAGTGAAGGCATATGAGTGAGCATCGCGTCAAGGATTGATTTCAAAGAAAATGTAAACATACCCGAATTCCACAGAAAGGACCCTTCTTCAATGAACGCAAGAGCACGCTCGTATGAGGGCTTTTCTCGGAATTGCTTAACAGTATACACATCCAGATCAAAATCTCCCTCTAGCTTTCCTCCTGTTTCAATATAACCGTATTCGGTTGCCGGCCTGTCTGGCTTAATGCCAAAAGTGACGAGCCGTCCCTCTTCCGCCACTTTCACGGCAGTTTCAATGGCTCTTATAAACTCCTTACGGGGTTTTACCGCATGATCGGCGGTCAAAACCACCATCGTGGCATCGGGATCTTTTTTAAAAAGATACACAGCAGCGAGGCCAATAGCTGCAGCGGTATTTTTTCCTTCAGGTTCAACAAAGAGGTTTTTCTCCTCTAACTGTGGGAGCTGATCAAAAATAAGTTGCTTCAAATCCTTGCCTGCAACAATAAATATGTTTTCCTGGTTTACTTCAGGAAAGATTCTAAAAAAGGATTCCTGGATCATCGTTCTTTCAGATACTATTCGGTGAAACTGTTTTGGTTTTTTCTGTACACTCTTCGGCCAAAACCTCTCGCCCCTTCCTCCAGCCATAATCACGATGTAAAACACATCTACCCTCCTTTTATTTTATGAGCTGTTTCTATCCAAACTTCCATGGAGATACCCGTCACTTAATAAACTAATAAGAAAGTATTATTATCTTATATAGAAAAGTATTCGCTGCCGCATAGCCTCTATTTCAATAGGATGATACCACCAGGTTTCCGGCTCCCTTCTGAACCATGTAAGCTGACGCTTTGCATAGCGTTTTGTATCCCTGATAAATAATCGTACTGTTTCCTCATGGGATAGACATCCCTTAAAATACTGGATAAAATGACTGTAACCCAGCCCCTTCATTGACGATAGTTTTTCTGTATACCCTTTCATCATAAGCCGGTACACTTCAGCGCCAAGGCCATTTACAATCATCCTCCTGCATCGTGATTCTATCCTCCCGTACAGTTCCTCCCTGTTTATGGTAATACCTATTTTTAGAGGATCAATCTGTTTCAGCTGTTCTGTGTGCCCTTGGGATCCTGTGGATCCAAAGGGCACCTTTGGGAGAAGCTCTGATAACTTTCTGTTCGTGACATAGTATATCTCAAGTGCACGGACTATTCTTAAAAGATCATTGGGGTGCAGCGACCGTGCAGTTTCGGGATCCGCAGCCATCAGTCTCTCGTATAGACATCCCCTCTGTTTTTCTTCCATTCTGTAGAGAGAATCCCGCAGCTCTAGTTTTGCAGGGGGAGCATCAATCAAATCATATTCAAGAGCTCTAAAATAAAGACCGGTCCCTCCTACCAGAAAGGGTATTTTCCGTCTCCCAATTATCTCCTTAACAGTCTTCAGTGCCAGTCTTTCGAAATCTCCCGCACTGAACCTTCTGTCCGGCGGGACAATGTTTACTAGATGGTGTTCTACCCTCTTCTGATGTTCTTCAGTCGGTTTCGCAGTGCCAAGATCAAGCTCTTTGTATACCTGCATTGAATCCGCAGATATTATTTCACCAATACCCTCTGCCAGCTCACATGCAATCTCAGTCTTTCCAACTGCGGTCGGACCGAAAATGAATATGACTTTATCCTCTCTCATACATATAATCCATTAAAGAGGAAATATATATTAAAAATATTGACTTTCAGGAACTACGATATATTAGATCGTTTCAGGCTGGAGTGGTAATAAGATGAATCAAAAGAGAGGACATTATACCTTCTTAGGTTTTTCGTCTTTCTGAATTATATATTTTATATCATTTCTTAATATTTGCATTAAAGCCAGAGAAGCAATTTTTTTGTTTTCATCATTGAGTTCATCATCGCCGATAAAGTTTATTTCCCGTGCTCTTTTCATCACCGCCCGTGAGAGCAAATATCTGTTTTTGGTAAAGTCAATGATCTCATAAATGGGAACCATATTCTATCCTCTTCTATTTATTTCACTTTCAATGATTTCCTCGAGCTTTTTCACTGAATTTTCTACCGTATCGTTCACAATAATATACTGAAAATATGACATATATTCAAGTTCCTTTTGTGCGTTTAACAGTCGTTGTTTCACTTCCTTCTCCTTCTCCGTACCCCTCTTCTGCAGTCTTCGGTCCAATTCATCTAGACTCGGAGGCTTTATAAAAACTGTAACCGCGTCAGGAAAGAGCTTCATTACATTTAAGGCGCCCTGTACATCAAGGTCAAGAATACAGACTCTCCCCTCCTTGAGAAATTTTTCAATCTGCTTTTTTTCTGTGCCATACAGATCTCCGTGTACATTTGCCCACTCCAGAAACGCACCGTCCTCTCTCATCTGTTGAAAAGTCTTTTTGTTTACAAAGAAATAATCCACACCTTGAGTCTCATCTTCCCGTTTTCTCCTTGTAGAATAGGATACGGAAAACGCAAGGTCAGTATTCCGGGTGAGCACTTTTTTATAAATGGTAGTTTTGCCTGTCCCCGATGGTGCGGTTATTACTAGGAGAAAACCACTGCTACTCAATGTTCCTTACCTGTTCCTTAATTTTTTCTAAACAGGACTTCATATTTACTACTTCTTCTGAAACACAATATTCTGGTACTTTCGAGCCAATTGTGTTTATTTCACGGTTCAGTTCTTGAATGATGAAGTCAAGCTCCCTTCCGTATGCTTCATCAGAATGAATCAATGCTGTCATTTTTTTAATATGCCCCTCTATTCTCGAAAGCTCTTCACTGATATCCACTTTATTGGCAAAAATGCCTACCTCTATCATTATTCTGGTTTCGTCTATCTTATTTCCAATGAGCTCCTGGATTTTTT
>Ga0209636_10001646_pt1 | contig 22616 bp, 15 predicted proteins | sample DeeMarSWOR152_54_FD_187464 | JGI IMG/M metagenome (GOLD analysis project Ga0209636, IMG submission 187464) | Marine sediment microbial communities from White Oak River estuary, North Carolina - WOR-1-52-54 (SPAdes) (version 2) | ecosystem: Environmental > Aquatic > Marine > Intertidal zone >...
GATGGAGAAAACGCTCAGGGATACGTTCGACTGGTACAAAATGAACGGCTTCATGGATTGATCAGAAATGACGGAAACAACATTCACCATTCTGGTCTATGTCTGGATGGCTTTCGGGGTCCTGCTTTTCCCTTTACTTCTGAAAATCCCTGCACCCTATGGCCGTCATTCCAGGTCAGGATGGGGTATCACGATCCCCAATCATCTGGGGTGGTTCTTTATGGAGTTGCCAGCCCTGATTGTGTTCGCTTATTTTTTCTTGACCGGACCCATTCAGCAAAGTGCGGTGACCTGGCTTTTCTTCAGTTTATGGATGTTGCACTACACAAACAGGACTCTGATCTTCCCCTTTCGGATCAAGGTGCGGGAAAAGAGAATCCCTGTATTAATAGCTGGTATGGGTTTCGGCTTCAATATCGTCAACGGATTTTTTAACGGATACTATTTCGGGTCTGTAACTCCGCATTACCCTCAAAATTGGCTCATGGATCCTCGGTTTCTTATAGGGATTTTATTCTTCTTGACTGGTTTGGGAATGAACTGGTGGGCTGACAGTATCCTCCTCGGATTAAGAAACTCGGAGCGAAGACATTATTCGGTTCCGCAGGGAGGATTGTTCCGCACCGTCTCCTGTCCCAATTATCTGGGGGAAATCGTGGAATGGGGCGGTTTTGCTCTGATGGCCTGGTCTCTCCCGGCCCTCTCCTTCTTTATCTGGACCGCTGTCAACCTCATCCCCAGAGCTTTGAACCATCATCGCTGGTATAAAAAGCAATTCGAAGATTACCCGCCGGAACGCAGAGCTTTGATTCCTTTTTTGGGGAGGTAATGTCCCAAATCTGATATACTCAATTTGATGAGATCATCCCAGCACTGAATAGTAGCCAGAGGAGGAACTAATGCATTATCTTAACATAAGCAATCTTAGATCGTTTCTGAGGTCAACTGCCTTGACAATCATTTTAGTATTATCAGGAATAACCATCCTCCATGGTCATTCGGGTAAAGCCACTTTTCATCTTTTGATAGACACGGATGCCGCACTGGATGACCTCCGAGCCATCAGTCTTTTTCTCGCCTCCCCTGAATTTGAAATACTAGCCATCACGGCTTCAGATGGAGCACTTTCGCCAGAAGAAGGGCTGATTAAAATAAAGGCTCTCCTCAATAGTTTCGGCCATGAGGGAATACCGACTGGTATGGGCGGTGTTGTTCAAGAAAAAGCGCCATCATGGCGGAGTTTCTGTCAGAGAGTTCGTTGGGGAAATGAAAAGAGCAGCAAAATAAGAGATGAGATTCTTGCTGTTGACTTAATTCTATCGGCCATTGAGGGGGAAGATGAACCCGTTACCATTGTCTGCTTAGGGGGACTGACGAATATTGCCGGCGCACTCAAAGTCAAGCCTCCAATCATCGACAGGATTTTAAAGATTGTCTGGTATAACGACAGTGCCGAACCCTTGTCAGGAACTAATTATGAAATCGACAGAGAGGCGGCTCAGGCTGTCGTTTCATCCGGTGTGCCCCTGGAAATTATCAGTAACAACGGGAAGGATGCCTTTGTTTTTGATGCACAAATTTTGCAATCCATCGGCACTATCCGTTCGCCGTATGGAGAAAGAATATCCACTGCCCATAGTGATGACTCTGTTATGGAAAGAATCGAATCGGGCCATCTAAAATTGTGGGATGATTTACTGCCAGTTTATTTGCTCTATCCTGACTTGTTTGAAAGAAAAATCATTAAGAGGGATAGCCGTCTTAAACTATTTACTATTCGGAATGTGGAAGAAATCAAAATAAAATTTCTGGAGATATTGAGAAGCCGTAATGATGTCAAGAGTCTGGTATTCAAAGGATTTCCTGATGCGCCAGAATTGTATGCAGACGATGTCCGTCCCTACATGAACAGGATCATCCAGAAATACGGCAAGGAAGAATGGCGCATAGGTGTGCTCACGAATGAATTGCACGGGCATTTGGGTATCTATTCGATTATCGGAGCGAAGATGGGGATGAGAGCCCGCCAGTACTTCAATATCGGCGTGGATGATATTTCAGTAATTTCTTACGCGGGATCCACGCCGCCGTTGAGCTGCATGAACGACGGCTTGCAAGTCAGCACGGGAGGAACAGTTGGACACGGGCTGTTCAGTGTGCCTTCTGAGCCTCCCTATCGTCCTGAGGCAGCGTTCACCTTCAAAGGAAGAAAAATTCAAATTAGATTGAAAGACCTTTACTGGGATAGCGTGAAGGCTGATATCAAAAAGGGCGTTGAGTTGTACGGAAGCGGAACCGAAGACAACTGGAAGTACGTCAGGAGGCTGGCCATCAAATACTGGCTTGAATGGGATAGACGTGAAATTTTTATTCTCGAAGAAGGAGAGGAGGACACTTTCCCAGGTGCTGCCTTTTCGCTTGAAGATTCAAAAAAGTCATTATAAGTCTTGAGACAGTCTCTATTTCCTTTAAAAACTGATAATGGTTGACACTATCGAGAATTCTTAGTATTTTGCTATGGACATGTTTTCAGGCTCACTAAGGAAAATATAGAAATGCTTATTCCCATCGGACATGAAAGCTCGACAGTCCGCAGGTTGCCGTGGGTCACATTCTTTATTTTGGCCAGCTGTTTCATCATCCATATTCTGGTAACCATTGATTTAAACAAAAGAGAAAAAGATTTACAGAACGCGGCAAGGGAATTCCTGGGATACTACATGGAACACCCGTACCTGGAACTTGATTCGGAAGCTTTAAACCTGATTTTTGGAGAAAGACTCACCGAGCAAATCCAGGAACAGCTCGACATCATTCGTAAAGAAGCATCGCGGGATGTCCATCTTTTTAAAGGACAGCAGCAGGAAGAGCTGAATCAGCTCTCGGAGAAGCTGAAAGCTATCATTAATAATATCCCCTATAGAAAATATGGATTCATTCCAGCCAAACAATCTTTCTTTGCTCTTCTGACTTACATGTTCATTCACAGTGGCTGGTTCCATCTACTCGGGAATTTGCTGTTCCTCTATTTGACCGGGCCTTTTATCGAAGACGTCTGGGGGAGACCTTTTTATACAGCCTTTTACCTGATAATGGGAATAGGTTCAGCCCTTATGTTTGCTCAGCGCTATCCCGAGTTAACCGGACCCTTGATCGGTGCCTCAGGTGCAATCGCGGGAGTTATGGGGGCTTTCCTGATCAGATACTGGAAGACGAAAATCGAATTTTTATTTATTCTCTTCCCTCTGATTTTCATCCGGTGGACGTTCAAAGCCCCAGCATGGTTGATGCTGCCCTTGTGGTTCTTACTGGAATTCTTCAACGCCAGAGTCATGGATGCAATCAATCCTCAGGGCGGTGGCGGAGTCGCTCATTGGGCTCATATCTGGGGATTTGTATTCGGTGTTGTGGTAGCGCTTGGAGTGAAGTATTTCAAGATCGAAGAAAAATATGTTCGTCCAAAGATTGATGCCCAAACGTCTTACGTGGATGAGGGATACCAGGCGCTGGAAGATGCCACAGAGAAAAAGAATGCCGGGAAATTAGACGAAGCTTATACTCTTCTGCTTGAAGTCGCCAGAAAAAACCCTGGGCATAAGGAGCTGGTCGAAGGCCTCTGGGAACTCGGGGTCGAAATAGGGAAGGAAAATGAATCGGCAAAATTTCTCATCGCGTTGGTGGAGAGCGAGATAAGAAGGAATCAGATGGAGTTGGCCGCGAGTCATTTCTGGAGGCTGAGAGAGAAAATTCCAGAGGCATCCATCAGTTCAACCTATAAAATCAGACTGATTCAGTATTTGAAAGAGCGCCAGGAAGTTGAAGATGCAAGAGCATTAGCCAATGAACTTCTCCAGGAAGTCAGTCTCGATTCACCGCCTGTTTTATTGATGAATTTTGTGAACATTATTTCAGAATTGAATCCTTCACTCGCTGGTAAAGTTATGGAACTCTGCCTTCAACATCCGGAAATTCCGGAGCACCAGAAAGATGAGCTCAGGAAAGAGTTCGGCGGACTGCAGGAAAAAACACAAGCCGTGGCTTCAACCGCGAATCAAGCTTTAAAAGTTACTCACGCCACCCCTGTGAGCCTGAAAGAAGAGAAACTCGCCATGAACGTGAAAGGTGTCGGTGAGCGAGTGCTGTCACTCAACAGGATACAGTCCATCGCTGTGGCCGAAATTGCTACTCTCGAGGATCTTCCGTATCTGTTGATTGATCTTTTCCTGGATGATCCGAAATCAAGCGCATCTGTTGTTCGTTCCATCAGGCTGGTGACCTCAGGCTTCGAACCGAGAACATTCTTCCCCGATATTGAAGATTCCCGGGAGGCCCTAAAAGCCTTCATTTCGAACCTTCTCGAATCAAGCGGAGCCACAGCGTATCCGGATAAAGAGTCGGCTCTGCTCAGCCCTCCCAGGAGTTTTCGCTCGATGGAGGAATACGAAAAATCGATTTTATCCTGAAAACACACGCCATTTAATATTATTTGAAACCCAAGATACAGGCAAAAGGGGATTCCGAGTAGAAATTCTGAATCTTTACGAGCCTTTTTGAGATTTTGGATAATTCTGATAAGTTCTGAGTCCAGTCTGGATCCCTCAAACCTATGCGTGGATTCTTACAATTTCTTCAGGATTGTTTAAGTTGTATGTAGAAGTGCGGGCTTTTATATTAGTTTTAGATGAGTTTTTAAAATGGTAAGGAGGCTCACGATGAAAGTTCGCATTATTTTTTTTCTGCTGCTGATAACACTGCTCTCGATTGTGTTCGTCATAGTACAGGCAGCAGACTCTATGATTTTCAATATCCCCAAAATAGAAGGGATCGTTGTGGACGGGTTCGGTGACGATTGGACGGAGCAGGGCTTTCGAGTCGAATTTCTCGCAGATCCGAGTGGCCGTGTCATCCCTCCAGACGATTTCGATGTGAAATTTCGTCTCGGCTGGAATCAGCAAGGACTGCTCGTCCTGGCAGCCGTCCGGGACAATGTTGCTGTCGAGCGGGAGAGCCTTCCCCAGCTGTGGCAGACAGACTGCTTGGAGATGATGGTCTCAGAACATTTGGGTTCGATGAACCGGTACCAGTTAGTTATCGCTTCAGGTGCGGACCCCCAATACAAAACCGTCCGCCAGAAGATTTATGACTGGCGCCACCCGCGTTATAAAACATCTGAGTTGACTGCTCAATCAGGCAGTCGGGTGTTCGAGGGAGGTTACGTTATAGAAACCTTACTCCCGTGGGTCAATCTTGGAGTTGAACCCAATCCTGGAATGGAACTGGCTTTTCAATTCGTGGCGAATGATGATGACGGTGACGCCGAAGACTCCAACGGCTCTCTGCGAGTAGCCTGGTTTTCCGGTATTAATCCCAGCGGCCGCTTCAATATGTACCGATTGAGGCTTTCCGATAAGCCCAGCGAAGCGGTTCTTTTCCGGGTTGACCACGAGATTGGCCTCGGCCGATACGAGGTTTCTGTTCGCGGCTCAAGAGAGTTGGTCGGCAGGGCTGTGGCGCTTCGAAGTGCAGACAAAGATATAGCTAGGAGCAAACTGGAACTGAAAGACGAACGGGCATACATACAACTCAGCCTCGATCCCGAGAAATATGCAGATGAGTGGCCCCAGGTGGATGTTGTCATAGGCAGTAAAACCGCAGCAACGTATGAAGCCTTATCCACTCTGGACCATATCCTGGAGAGATACATCCAGGCCTTGGGCGGACGTGCCGCTATCGGGAAGTTGAGGACACGATCGTGTACGGGACGGTTTGTCGATGCTCTGTCTTGGACAGATCCTCCCGTACAGACTCATCCTCTAAAAGCTTTGGCAAAGATTCCTGACAAATGGGTCACAACAATTCAAGTTTCAAAGGGAATCGAACAAAACGGATTCGACGGTAGGATTGGTTGGAAGGTCAGTCCAGATCGAATCGAACGAGATGATCGCATGAGCCGTTCTTGGCTTGGATATCTTCTGAACCCGCAGGGCGCGCTGTACATACGAGACTACTTCCCCGGAATGACTCTGTTGGCGGAAGATACCTTAAGAGGGCGCGCCGTAAACGTAGTTAATAACAGAGCTCAGAACTTACTGTACTTCGATGTCGAGAGCGGCCTGTTGACTCAAATCGGCTCGAGTTGGGAATTGCAGGACTACCGTGAAGTGGATGGTGTCAAATTCCCCTTTCGCGTCTCCACAAGCCGGAAAGGAGGGGAAAGCTATTTTGACTTTGACAGAATAGAACACAATGTCCCCATCGACGATGAGCGGTTTGCCATTCCCCAAGCCTCGGACGTGTTCGCTGACGCCTTCCAGGGAATGGAGGACTCGAAGGTGCTTCCGATGTTAACGACGAAGGATTTGACCTATGTGCATGAGGACATGAATGTTCCTTACCGGGACGGCCGCTTCCTGTATGATTTTATTATTCAACACGATTACAAGCGTGGATTGGAGATAGGCACTTTCACCGGGTATTCCGCGTTGTGGATGGGGCTCGCCCTGCAAAAGACCGGCGGTAAGCTGATCACCATCGAAATTGACAAAGGCTATGGCCGGGTGGCCCAGCAAAATATCCGAAAGGCCGGATTGGAGGATGTGATTGACTCAAGAATCAACGATGCCTTTGAGGAAATTCCCAAAATTGAAGGGATGTTCGATTTTGTCTTCATTGATGCCTGGAAACCGGATTACGTTAAATTCCTGCGTCTGCTGGAAGACCGGATCTTGCCAGGAGGCGCTATAATCGCCCATAATGTGACGAACTATGCCCGCGACATGAAGGAATTCCTGGATGCCATACAGAATGATCCCAGTCTCGAGACAACGTTTCACGAGATAAGCGCTGAAGGCTTTTCTGTAAGCCTAAGGCGCAAATAAACAATAAAGGAGAAAGAAGCTGACGAGTATCATGAGTCCCGGATTGGAGCTGGTGATTTTAAATTCCGTTGAAGGCCGTGAGCTGTTATTGGATGGGTGCTATTTTTGTGCTATCGTATATCATGAAATTTTCAATCAATAAAATCGAGGACTATCGTGCATATACTGGTCGTTGAAGATGAGCCGAAAGTGGCCCGGGCGTTACAGAAAGGATTGGAGTCTGAACACTACCAGGTGACCGTGGCGACAACCGGTGAGGAAGGTTTTTATCTTGCCACGACTCAAGCTTTTGATTTGATTCTCCTTGACCTCATGCTTCCCGGTCGAGGTGGACTGGAGATCCTGTCTGCCCTGAGGGAGCAGCGCTGTCAGACACCGGTGTTGGTTCTCACAGCTAAAGACACGATCGAAGACCGCGTCCTGGGACTGGACAGTGGGGCTGATGATTATCTGGTCAAGCCATTTGCTTTTCCCGAGTTACTGGCGCGAATCAGGGCACTCACGAGGCGCGGGAGGACAGACCAGGCATTGAGATACAGGCTGGCCGACCTTGAGCTGGATTGTGTCACAAAGAAGGTCACTCGTGGAAGGCAGGATATTCCTCTAACGGGAAAAGAATTCGAGCTACTGGAGTATTTAATGCGCCATCAAGGACACGCCGTATCACGGGAGATGCTGGCTCGAGACGTCTGGCAGGTGACAGAGCGGGCAACTCCTTTAGACAACGTGATCGACGTGCACATTGCCAGGTTACGCCAGAAAATGGATATGCCTTTTAAGAAAAAACTGCTGAAGACAATCAGAGGAGTCGGCTTTGTCTTGAATGAGGGAGATGCATGAAATTGAAGAAGTCTAGCATCCGTATCCGGCTCACTCTCTGGTATGCAGCCGTTCTGCTCATCATCTTAAGTATTGTCTCCTTTGGTGTCTATGCCTTTATGCATAGCCGGATGAAGTCCATGGCCCAAAGTAAGCTTGACAGCGACTTCACCACTGTTGAGAACGTTGTAAAGTTTTCGTTCGGGGATCTGTATGACGTTCTCCATCTCGGTCAAACAAGCATGTTTCTGATCACCAAAGAATTCACGAATGTGTATTATACAGAGGCGTGGGAGAATATTCATTTCACTATAAGGTTCGATAAAGAGAGTTACAAACCGTACCGTTCATGGAGATCTCCTGAGGGACGATTTTTCAAGATCAAGCAGGGTACTATCCCTGAGGTCGGATATGAACTTGCCTTTGCTCAGGATGTTACGGAAATAAAAGAGAACCTGAGGACTCTGTTAACCATACTGCTTGCCGGCATTCCATGCGCCCTTATCCTGGCGCTCATAGGGGGCTACATCCTCGCCGGCCGCGCCCTTTCTCCTGTCAGTGCCATCACACAGAAAGCGCACGAGATTACCGCAGAATCTCTCTCTGAACGTCTCCCCGTGTTGAATCCGAACGACGAAATCGGCCGTTTGGCCACAGTCTTCAACGAAACTCTGGCCAGGCTCGAGAATTCATTTGACAGGTTGCGCCGCTTTACGGCTGACGCCTCTCACGAGCTCCGAACTCCCTTGACATCTATTCGAAGTGTCGGTGAAGTCGCCCTGCAAAGTCCGATCAACGGTGATGCCTATCGTGAGGCGATCAGCAGTATGCTCGAAGAGACAGAACGCCTGACGCAACTCATTGATAATTTGTTGACACTGACAAGGGGAGGCTCAGGAAAGATTCAACTGAATCCTCAGCCCACAGATCTCACTTCTCTTGTACAGAAAGTCATGGATGAGCTGAGTATTCTTGCAGAGGATAAGAACCAGACTCTTTCGATGGATGGCCCATCGCCTCTCATGGTCACAATCGATTCGGCAACGGTCAGACAAGCAGTGATGAATGTCCTTCATAATGCGATCAGATACACTCAATCTGGTGGCCGCATACGAGTGCTCATTGAGGCCGCGAGCGACGGGCAGGCGATTATTGACATAATTGATGAGGGACCGGGTATTCCTGAAGCTGAACGCACTAAGGTCTTTGACCGCTTTTACCGGGTAGATGAAGCTCGCTCTAGAGAAGAAGGGGGGGCGGGGCTTGGTCTGGCTATAGCTCAGTGGGCAGTAGAAGCCAACAAGGGACGCATAGAGTTTTGCGATAAAGAAGGCCCTGGAAGCTGCTGCCGTATTACGTTACCCATGAATTAACGTGGATTATTCATAAAATCTGCCGACACCTTATACAATAAACCTCTTAAGGATGACTGATCATCCTAAGTCGGCATCTTTCACCCTTCGGGCGAGCCGATCTTACCGCATCTACTTCGTTACAGCGCAAGAGCGGTGGATGACCACAGCATCTTGCGCTGTGCCTCGTATCTCCGGCAACCTCGACTCGTGAATAACCCAGGTCCCCCTGTATTATTCACGAGTCGAGGTTGCCGTAGACGTCGTTGCGAGGAGAGAAACGACAGCGGAAAAAGTATCTTCTCTACAAATAAATCAACTTGTTTCTTGAGTTGAATATACCCTATCGAGAAACATGCCCTGAGATGATTCTCGTTTAATTTTTTTAAAAAAAGCTTGAAATTTTTTTTATATTTTATATATTTGATTTAATATTCAAATTAAATTTGAATTTTAAAGCATAAAAAGAATATTATGGCTAAAGCACTGAGACATTTCACGATAAGGAAGTTAAGAGAGCCAACAGAGAAAAAGCTCGACAAGGATATAGAATGGGTGTGCAATTCACTTGGTTTTGTCACTCCGCGAGATCAAGATAAAACGGCATCCAGAATTTTAAAGGCCTTAATAAAAGCAGCAAAAAAGGAAAAAGGATTGACAAGCGAAGACTTGACTAGATTTGTTGAGCCAACAATAGGTTCAGTCATATACCATTTAAAAAAATTAATGAATGCAGGGCTTGTCGTCAAATTGAATTCATCTTATGAGCTTCGCATGCACAGCTTCTTGAAAACAATAGAGGAAATAGAGAAAGAAATAAACATGACCTTAGCAGATGTCAAAAAAATCGCTGAGGATATTGATAATAAGGTTGGATTAGAGCGGAGGCGCTAATTCGAGAGTATTCGTCTGTATTTAATGGAATGTTTAATCAAAGGAGAGAAAAAGCTGGGTTTGTAAAGATAGAGCTTTTTATTTACTCACTTGCGTTTTAATGAAGACTATAAATCAGCGTATTTTGAAATGCGTTGAAAATTAAAGGAGGTTAGAAAATGGCAAAAAAAGCAGCACCAAAGAAAAAACCTGTGAAGAAGACTCCGAAAAAAAAGTAGCCTACCTGAAGAGCTTAAATAAGCGAAACCTGGGGTAAGACCCCAGGTCGTAGGATTCACTGGATCGAATCGGTTCATCTGATGTTCCTGAGTAGAACAGAATTTTTCAAACGGAGAAAAAAGTGACAAAAAATGCGGTCTGTTTCCGATGCAAGAAAAAATTCAAGGCAAAAAGGGATCAGCATCCAAGATATTCGCTGTGTCCCGCATGCAAAAGTTACAAAGATGAACTCGGATCAGGATATTCCTGGGTTGAATACAGATATATTGGTCCAAAATAGATGGGTTGGATAGTATGCCTTTCCTGTCTTCTAACTGACCCCCCATAAACTTTAAAGTCAATTCTGGGTCTCTGAATACTTGCCCATTATCATTGTTGTATTCCGAAATTTCATCGTGGATGAGCAAATGACTTAATCCCAACGCAGACCACTTGAATCAAAAACTAATGAGAGATCCAGGATTTGTGCCTGCGACCTCTGCTAAAGAGGACAGCCGTCAAAGTAATAACTCTAGTAAAATCAAGCAAGTCAAAATCATTCACTTTGGATGGAAAAGTCCGGTTGAGGAACTTTTCCCCTGTCTTTGATTGACCATCTGGATTATCAGTGATATAAGTGATTAATAATGTGTTTTGATTGATACTGCGGACAAATGCAAGTCAATAATTATTAAGACAAGAAGAAAAACCGTGAAGCAATCAAAATCCAAATACCTAAAGTAAAAAGGATTCTTTTCCATTTTGTGTGGGTAATTGAATGACAAAAATACACGGAAATGGTATCATTCCCTTCAGATTTTTAACGCCATTCCCTCACCGTCCTCCTCGGCGCCTGCGTAACTCCGCACTCAAGGCATGTCACTACGAAGCGGATGTCCGTACTCAATCATTTTTCATCAGATTGATCCTCATGTGCTCAAACATACTCGGCGGCCGATTTCATCGGCTTCCCTCGGTGGACAACATCGTTGCGGAGAAACGATGTTGGGGGGATCCAAGGGGGTATGCCCCCTTGGTCGCAGGACGAGTTATGGAGTCCGAGAAGGGGAGGCAGTGAGCCGTGAGAAAGCAGGCGAGCGTTGGAAGGGGGAAAGCGGAGCTGTTCCCCCTCCAAGGAGTTCGGGTAAGGCTAAATCTTCAAGGTCGTTTCTTCCATTCCCGTGTATTTTACCCACACTATATGAAAGAGAACCATAAAAAGTAATTGAGACTATGAATAGAGGAAAGGATGCAAAAATCGTGTAATTTTTTCATTAGAGGAGAATAGAATGGAAGTGGTTGTCGAAAATCCCGACCGTGTTGAGAAGGTAGAAATCATTGTGGGTATTCCCTCTTACAATGAGGCCGATTCAATCTCTTATCCAACACAGGTAGCCAGTCAGGGCCTGATCAAATATTTCCCCAATAAACAATCCGTGATTATCAATGTCGACAATCGTTCACCTGACGGGACAAAAGATGTTTTTCTCAATACACCAACAGAGGTACCCAAGATTTATATATCCACTCCACAAGGAGTCACGGGGAAAGGAACTAATTTAAGGAATCTGTTTGAAGCGGCTGTTGAACTTCAAGCCAAAGCAATAGTGGTTGTGGACGCAGATTTGAAGAGTATTAAGCCTCAGTGGATTCAATACTTAGGCGAGCCGCTTTTTGCGGGTTTTCATTATGTGACGCCAATCTATGTTCGTCACAAGTATGACGGTTCGATCACGAATCATATTGCCTATCCGCTCCTCAGGACTCTTTTCGGTCTCAGAGTCAGGCAGCCTATAGGAGGAGATTTTGGATTTTCGAGAAGAATGGCCCAGGCTTTTTTATCAGAAAAAATATGGAACAAGAGAATTGCTAATTATGGGATCGATATATGGATGACAACTGTCGCCATTGCAAGGAGGTTTAACGTCTGTCAGACTTTTTTGGGATCGCCCAAGACTCATCGAACCAAGGACCCGGCCAAACATCTTGGCCCCATGTTTATGCAGGTTATCACGACTATTTTTGACCTGATGATCGATTTTGAGTATTTCTGGAAAGATATTGTTGAAAGCAAGCCGAGCAGTATCTTCGGATTCGGTCTGGGTGTCAAAGAGAATCCACCTCCTGTCAAAGTGAATACGGAGGCTTTGTATACGAGTTTCATCACGGGATTTGATACCTTCGGAGATATCTGGAAAAAAATCATTCCTAAACCTGAACTCACAGAGATTCAAGAAACAAAGAAGATTCCAAAGAAGGAATTCTATTATCGGAGTGATCTCTGGGCGAGGATTCTGTTTAATTATGCTATTGCCTACCAGAATTATTTAGTCCCGAAGGAACAATTGATTGAATCGATGATCCCGTTTTATCATTCCAGAATATTGTCGTTTGTCAATAAAACCGCTCATAAGGACACTAAAGAATGTGAAGAATATCTTGAGAGTATAACCAGGGTGTTCGAGGCTGAAAAATCCTATCTAGTCAAACGTTGGGACAAAAATAACAGAAAATTAGGCTATAAGTTATTCAGGTCTTAGCCAAAAAATATTCATAAAACGTCCACCTTATTCATAGTGGAGTGATTCCACCGGATTGGTCACAGCTGCCCTGGCTGCCAGGAAAATGGTAGTGAGCATGGCTATGAGGAGGGACAGCACTCCTGCCAGGATGAAATACTGAGGTCCCAGGCGAATGCGGTAATAATAGTTATCGAGCAGCGCCTTCATGGCAAAATAGGCCAACGGCCAGCTGATGATATTGGCGATGCCCACCAGCCAGATGAATTCCCTTGTCAGGATATTAATAATCTGAGGGATACTGGCGCCCAGGACTTTGCGGATGCCTATTTCTTTGGTCCTGCGGTTAACCGTGATGGATGTCAGCCCGAAGATGCCCATGCAGGCGATGATGACCGCCAGCGCAGAGGAATAGCCCACGATCGCTCCCCATCTTTTTTCTTCGTTGTACATGGCTTCCATCGTATCGTCCAGGAAAGAGTAGAGGAAGGGTTTGTCCGGCTGGATTTCCTTCCAGGTTTTTTCCAGCAGCGAAAGAGTTCCGGAGATGTTTTGCGGTGAAATCCGCACTAGCATTTGATTGATTCCCCAGTTCGGCCTGTTATGATGCAGAGCCGGGATGATGCTGTGCCGGAAATCTTCAATGACATAATCCCTGACCACACCGATGATGGTTAGAGGCATGTAATATCCCTTGAGCGGTTTGCCGAGAGGGTCTTCTATTCCCAGCTCTTTAAGCAGTTTCTCGTTGACGACTACACCGTCAGTATCAGTGGCGAATTCAGAAGAGAAAGTGCGTCCCTGAACCACTTCGATACCCATTGTTTTGAAGAAATCATAGTCCACACGGTTCTGATAAACTTCGACCTCCCGCCCATCATTTTTGAAGGGATAAACGCCAACATTGCCGATTTTAGTGCTAGTTCCCGAGATGGAGACGATATTCGGCTGCTGGCTTAACCGCTCCCTGAAAAGCTTCAAGGTGGCGTTGCTGGCCTCGGCTTCCGGTTCCTGGGCGGAGATAATCACCACACCTTCCTTGTTGAAGCCTGGATCCGCAGTGAGCATGAAATGGATCTGGCGTCCCATGATGATCGTGGCGATGATCAGAAAAATAGAGAGAGAGAATTGAATGATGACCAGGGCTCTGGTCAAAGGTTTTTTCCCGCCGATTCGCAGCTTCCCTCTGAGGATTTCCACCGGCCGGAACCTGGACATGACCAGAGCCGGATAACTTCCTGAAGCGATGCCCACGATGATAAAAAGAGCCAGCAGAATCAAGATATTGGAAGGCTGGAATATCTCTCTGAGGCTCAGGATCCTGCCGGATAAGCGATGGAATGTCGGAAGGAGTATCTCGGCCAGGACGAAACCAACAACCATGGCAATCCCGGTTATGATCAGGAATTCTCCCCAGAACTGGTGGATGAGCTGGCGGCGTTCCGCACCCAGGACTTTGCGCATGCCGACCTCCAACGACCGGGTTGAAGCCCGGCTGATGGAGAGGTTCATGAAATTGATGCAGGCAATAGCCAGCACGATAAAGGCGATTCCGCTGAGGATGAATATGGCGCTTAAATTGAGAGAGCCTGTGACGTAAGGGTCCAGGTGAACACGCGCTATGGGCTGGAGTCCAAAGGAGAGAGGAGACCCTTTTCCCTTCCAGTCTTGCCGGCTTCGGACTTTCTCGATCAAAGGCGCATAATACAGGCTGGTGAAATTTGGAAATTTATCCAGCACACTGCCCATAGAATCTCTGTCGTTGAGGAGAACATAAGTCTGCCACCCGAAGGCGCCCCAGTTATCCTGCCACATTTTGTTCATCTGGAGTCTATTTCCGCTTTCGATATCGATCAGGATGTCGAAGGTGATGGTGGAGTTCGAAGGGGGCTGGACCGAGACTCCGGTCACCACGAAGTCGCTCTGTTCCTGACCGCTGATCAGGGTTAAGGTTTTGCCGATGGGATTGATATTTCCGAAATATTTCCGGGCATGATTTTCTGTGAGGACCAAGGAATTGGCCTGGGAAAACACGGAACTTGGATTGCCTGCGATCAATGGAAAGGAAAATGCCTGGAAGAAATATTTATCCACCTGCGTGACTTTTTCACTGAAAAGCTTTCCCTCTGCTCGGATGGTGGCATTATTGCTATCCACCCGGATGGAGTGAGTGATTTCCGGAAAATACTCTTCCATGGCGGGTCCCATGGGCATGGTCACGCCTCTGAATGTTCTGTCGATACTTCCGTCTTCTGCATGCCAAATAACATAAACGCGATGCAAGTTTTCTGTGTTTTTGTGAAACCGGTCATAAGACAGCTCATTCCGCACAAAAAGGAAGATCAGGATAGCTCCGGTCAGACCAACCGCCAAACCTAAAATATTGATAACTGAATAGATTTTTTGCTTTGTCAAATTGCGCAGAGCTATTTTCAAATAGTTTTTAAACATCGCGTTAGCCTCCTGAATTCTTTTTTCTGCAAAAAATGTACCATTTTTAGATTATCTGAGTCAGAATCGAAACTTCTCTGGATTTTGGCTGAATAAGTGTTCGTTTCCGTAACATAAAGTGTCCAAAGACGAACAACCAAGCCACCTTTTTTGACAGATGAGTCTGATTATGATATGGTTAATAATCTAATTTTAATAAAATAAATAACTTACATCACGGCTCAAGTCTTATGATTGAAAGGACAACAAAATAATGTCAGGAATTGCCGGTGTTGAACAGCCTGGGAAGCAGCGAACAGTGAAAAGGATGTTGGAAAAGATCTCATATCGCGGTCAGGCTGGAAGAAAGGTCAAATCTGTAAAAGGCGCGACTATAGGGATGGTTTGCGCCGAGGCGCAGATGGACTCCTTTGATTGGATTGAAAAAAAGAACGAAGTTGTGGATGGTAGCGGATCCGGACGTATGGCCTTGGCAAAAGTCAGGGAAGATGGACTATTTCTCAAGCGAGATCCAATCGGCATCGCTCCGCTGTATTATGGGGAAAACGAGGATGGGATCGTCCATTTTGCTTCGGAAGTGAAAGCATTGCTCGGTTTCTGTTCGGAGATCAAACCTGTTCCACCAGGTCACATGTCTGATGGAGAACAGTTGGAGGCCTATTACACGCTTGAAAAAAAGAAGCCTTTGAAAGAATCCCCCGGCGTTTTAGCTGAAGAGCTGAAAGCGCGCATAAAAAAATCGATTGCGTGCAAGGTCGAACAGACACAAGAAGTCGGCAGTTGGCTTTCCGGAGGCCTGGATTCCAGTTCTTTAGCGGCTTTGGCGAGGCCTCATGTCAAGAGGTTGTACACTTTTGCAGGGGGATTTGACGGATCAACGGATCTGAAATACGCGAGGGCCGTGGCGGATTATCTGGGAACTGAACACCATGAAGTTGTGGTTCAGTTCAAAGATTTGTTTTCGGTTTTGCATGAAGTGATTTATCATCTTGAATCTTTTGATGCTCTCCTCGTTCGCTCCAGCCTCGTGAACTATATTGTGGCCCAACGGGCGTCCGAATATGTGAATGCTGTTTTATCCGGTGAGGGGGGAGACGAGCTTTTTGCCGGTTATCATTATCTTAAAAATCTTGAACAGGAAGATTTAGCCGATGAATTGATTGATATCACTCAACGCTTGCATAACACAGCTCTTCAGCGTGTTGATCGCAGTGCGTCTGCGCACGGGATTGTTGCCTATGTCTGTTTTCTTCATCCGGAAGTCGTAGAATATGCACTTCGTATTCCCCCCGAGTATAAGCTTCATGATAACGTTGAGAAATGGATTTTACGTGTTGCTCTGGATGGAGAGCTTCCCAAGAAGGTGCTTAAGCGAAAAAAAGCAAAATTCTGGAAGGGCGCCGGTGTGGAAGAATTGGTGGCAGAACATGCTGAACAAACCATTACTGATAGTGATTTCTCTAAAGAACGATATTTAGCAAACGGTTGGAGACTCCATACAAAGGAGGAATTGCTGTATTATCGTATCTTCAAAGAGAATTTCGGTGATCTGGAAGACTACTCGTGGATGGGACGCACGAAAAGGATTCCCGCCAGTGAGGCATGAGTTCTTCCCAAAATCGTGATTTGATAATAATGAGAGGCGCTGGCCATTGGATTGTTCATCGTGAATGGGGATGAGTGCTTCATGGTTGGAGCAAAAAAAATCAGTGCTGAATATGAAGATTTCCTGATTCATCCACTCGAAGATCCCAGCCAGGCGTTAGCAGGATTGTGCTTTCATTTTCTTGGATCACGGCCGGACCTTTGATTTTTTCTCCGCAGCACAATCTTGACCGTTCGTAAAAAGGGCAGTCCCATTTTTCATTTTTTAACCAAACTGGCCGCCTTTCTTTTGTATTCCCTGCTGAAGAGCTTTCAGGAAAATCATAGCGGGGCATTTCAGGTCGAGGAAGAAGTTTTATTGCTCTTAAGCGAACATTCACGATTTGAATACTTTCTTCGGGGGAGCTGAGGCCGTAAGTTTTGGCGTGGATTTTATGGAACTCATTCTCAAGAACCGGTATATCATTGATGGCGAGGGCTGTTCCCGGCAGAGGAAGGTTCAATTCGTGGCTTTGATGGGAATACCGGATGTCAGCGGACATTTTGATTTTCCTCTGTTGAGGATTGACGTTATTCTGTTTAAACCATGCTTCTGCCTGTTTTTGGAGGCGGCTAATGATGCTGTTTAGAGCGGACGGCGTTGTCAATGGCATCATGGATGTTTCCACAAAATCCGTATTCAGGTCCGCATAAAATAATCCTAAGGTGGAGAAGAGCCCCGGAATTCGAGGGATGATGATGTGTTGGATGGACATCTTTTCAGCCAGCTCCGTCGCGTGCAGCGGCCCGGCTCCACCATAAGCGATCAGCGTGAAATCTCGCGGGTCATGACCGCGCATAACAGATATAAGACGAAGTATTCGGAGCATGCTGGCATTAGCGATGTCCAGGATTCCGGAAGCCGCTTCCTCGAGTGTCAGATTCAATGGGCGAGAAATTTTTCGCTGGATGGCCTTTTTAGAGAGTTTGGGATAGAGAGGCATTTCTCCTCCGAGAAAATTATCAGCAGCGATGCGGCCGAGAATCAGATGGGCGTCTGTGACTGTTGGATCTGTGCCGCCTTTTCCGTAACAGGCCGGACCAGGCTCTGCACCCGCGCTTTGGGGACCGACCTTAAGATGACCGCCTCTATCTATCCAGGCTGTGCTTCCAGCCCCGGCTCCGCATTCAACCACATCGACCATAGGAGTTCGAACTGGGTACCCGCTTCCCCGCTGACGGCCGCCATGGTGAAGTTCTCCTCCGACTTCGTATTCCTGGGAAAATTGCAATTTTCCGTCCAGGATCATTCCAACTTTTGCTGTTGTTCCCCCCATGTCGAATGCAATCGCGCTCTCCAGGTTGAGCATCCTGCAGAGATGGGCCGCTCCGATGATGCCAGCCGCTGGTCCGGATTCGATCAGAGTGTGAGGCCGCTTTGCGGCTTCCTCAGTGTTCAGGATTCCTCCTCCGGAATGCATAATTCCCAGATGAAGATTTGGGGAGGTTTTATCGCTCAATTCATCTTGGATCGATTGAAGATAAGACAAAATGCCTGGGGCAACTGCGGCAGCAATCACTGTCGTGCTCGTGCGTTCGAACTCACGGAATTCGGGGGAGACCTGGCTGGAAAGGAAAATAAACTGGGGGTCGATTTCTTTTTCAGTGATTTTCTCAAGCGCTCTTTCATGTTCGGGATTGAAAAAAGAGAAAAGGAGGGACACAGCTAATGCCTTGATCTTCTTTTTATTAATAAAGTCTGCAATTTGGTTCCGAGCATTGACTCTATCCAGAGGAGTGATAACCTTTCCTTCGGAAGACACTCTCTCTGTGATTTCGAGCACACAGTCTCGCGGGACAAGAGGAGTCAGCCTTTCCTTCGTCAGATCGTAAAGGCTTGGACGCTGCTGCCGGCCGATTTCAAGCAAATCCCTGAATCCTTTGGTGACAAGCAGCCCGACTTTAGCTGTTTTCCCTTCGAGTAAGGCATTAGTGACCAGAGTTGTTCCGTGCCAGATTTCTTTGACCTCTGTCAGGCTTTTTTTGGCGATTTTCAAGACCTTCAGCAATCCTTCAACAAACGGAGATTCCGGAGTTTCTGGATGAGAGGGGACCTTGGCCAGGTAGAAATCACCACTCTTTTTGTCATATAAAATTATGTCTGTAAATGTTCCTCCGGTGTCTATAGCCACTCTCATTGACGTTTCAGCTCCCGTTTATTTCATTTCTTTCCTTATTGAATTAGTTAGTTTTTTTTCGATTTCCCCAGATCTGGAGAAAATGACTCCATAGTGTTTTCTTGCCTGAGCGCGGCTTATTTTGCGCTGGAAGAAGTCTTTTTGAACTGCGGCCGGGTGTCTCTTCAGCGGCGGGCCGCCGCCTCCGGCTGTTTGGACTCTTAGGATTTCGTTCTTAAGAATTTTGATGCTGGAGACTTTGGACGGAATTCGTAGAGGCTCATGCCATGAAGAATGAAGAGTGAATCGTCCAGTTTTCCCAGACACGCCGCCTTTTATCCCCCAGGGAGCAAGGCGATGCCGGTCAGAGTGGGCGGAGAAAAAGACCGGTACGAGCGCTTGGATTTCCTTGAGAATGCCAAGGCCTCCTCGAAAACGCCCAGGACCTCCGCTGTCTGGAACGAGTTCATAACGCAGGATCCGGAGAGGATAGGCCATTTCTAAAGCCTCAATCGGAAGATTCGAGGTGTTCGTGATGTGGACTTGAACTCCGTCCATGCCGTCTTTTGAAGAATGCGCTCCCATGCCGCCGCCCAAAGCCTCGACGTAGATAAAATCTGAGCCGGAAAGGCTTTTGGTGCCAGCAAATATAATAGCGGTTGTGGCCCCGTTGGATGCAGCGATGATTCTATCCGGCACAGCGGAAACAAGTGCACCCATAATGGCGTCGACAACCCTTTGACAAGTATCTGTTCTTCCCCCTACAGCTGCAGGGGCTGATGCATTCACAAGGCTTCTCGCAGGAGCATTGATTCGAATCGGACGGTGAAATCCCTCGTTGATTGGGACTTCTGGAGCGATTATGGCTTTTACGGCATAATTAACGGTGGCCAGCAATGCCTGAAAGACCATATTGATTCCTCCCTTGACTTGAGGAAAGGTTCCAAAGAAATCAAAGATAATGTTCGGCTTTGGCTTATGAGAAAGGATTACGGATACTTTTATTGGCATTTTGGCGCTGGATATGCCGTCGTCATCCATCATGTCCGTAAAAGAAAAGGTTCCTTCTGGAATGTCTTTGAGAGTTTTGCGCAGCCAGTGCTCACTGTAATTGAATATTTCTTTTTGTACAGCTTGGATTGTCGCTTCTCCGTATTCCCTGAACAGCTCTTTCAGCCTCTTTTCTCCGAGATGGAGCGAGGATATCTGGGCGATTAAATCTCCCTCTCTTTCCTTCCTGTTTCGCATGTTCGACATCATGAGTTCCATGACATCTTTATCCATGACATTTTTCTTTACAATTTTGGTCGGAGGGATTCTCATCCCCTCCTGGAATATTTCAGTCGAATCACCTGCTGTCCCCACGCCGGCGGTTCTCCCCCCGACGTCTGTCCAGTGAGCAATGTTTGCCACAAAATCCACAATCTTATTTCGGTCAAAAACAGGTTTGATCAGAGTTACATCCGGCAGGTGAGACCCTCCACCTAAATAAGGATCGTTGGCCACTATGATGTCTCCTGGTTTGAGGTTCCATCTGTGTGGCTCGGAACAGACTTTGTGAATCAATCCCTGCATGGAACCGAGATGGATAGGAATGTTCTCAGCGAGTGCAACAAGGGACCCATAAGAGTCGAATAGGGCGCAAGAACAATCCCTGCGTTCTTTGATATTGGTGGAGTAAGCCGAACGAACCAAGGCAACGTTCATCTCCTCGGCGATAGAGAGGAGAGCGTTGAGAATGACTTCTGAGGTGATGGGGTCCACAGGAAAAGGCATATATCAGTACCTACCAGGTGCTTAGAGTCTTATCACAGGCAGGATGGCAGGTCAAACGGACGAGAATTCTTCAAGAATGAGATTCTTTAGTAGATGCAGGGAAGGAGAGGGACTTTACTTGTTTATTAAAAAAAACCTTTTTTTCGTTTCGCTTGGTGGATGTAACAAAACATTTGCCAAACAAGTATATACCTATAAGGAATTTTGTTTCTATGCGGCTAAGAGTGAATAAAACATTGAAAGGGTACTCCTTTTCAGGTTTGATGAGACATCTCTGTGGACGTCTAGTTTTGACTGCTTGATATATCGATACACATTATGGAGGGAGTAGTTCACAATTGAACAGTAGGAAACACATAATTCCTTGAATGATTTAAACTAAAGGAGTTCATCATGAACCTATCTAATCTCTTCCTGTATCTGGCATTGGCGGCTATGATTTTCAATGTTGTTGTGACCATGATCATTATCAGTAAACTCAGCAGAATGGGGGTGAAGATCAATATAGTTTTCTTGCGCCTTCTCTTCCCGAAGTATGTCCACCAGTACAAGAAATTGGTGGCCCAGGAGACAGGGAAGGAAAGCCCTCTCTATTATTTTTGGCTGGTTTCCATAAACCTGGCACTCGCACTCTGCATCTTGGGTTTATTGATCAAGTTTATATGAATATTAAATGAATATGATGAGTATTCATAATGAACATAAAACTCACAATGACATTTAGAAAGAAAAGGAGGTCAAAGATGATTCACACACGGAATTGCCGGACATGGATGGCATTTGTGCCTGTCATCCTGGCCATTGCTCTATTGGCCGGGTGCGCAGCCAAAACTGCCAATCTGTGGGGTGACCCGAAGACAGGTCTGATCCTTCAATACCGAATGCCTGAGAATCAGGTGCTGAAGTATCAAGGTTCAGGTGGAATGACTATGGACATGGAAGTCATGGGTCAGACAATGGAAATCGAGGCCGATGAAACACTGGCTTTTACGGTGAAATCCAAAGGACTAGAGGAAAATAATTATCATCTGCAAGTAACGATCGATTCTATTAGCATGAAGATCGCCACTCCCCAGGGAGACTTAGTCCCGGACTTGAGTCCTGTCGAAGGGAAGAGTTTTGACATGACTTTTTCTCCGATAGGTGAGGAAAAGGATTTATCCGGCGCGGAATCCATCGAGTACGAGGTGGAGCCGGGAACCATAACCAATATTGCCTCGAAGTTCCAAGCCGTGTTCCCTGACTTCGCAGGCCGGCCGGTTAAAATCGGAGATGCCTGGACAACAAGGGCCGCAATCACTGAAAATAGCAACAAGAGTGAAAGCCTCATCAAGTTAGAGCTCCTGAACACCTTGGAAGGATTCGAAACAGTGGACGGGATGGAGTGTGTCAGGATAAAGGCGGAATTCACCGGCACTATAGAAGGAAAGAGTGAGCCTGAACCCGGTGTGGAATTGGTTTTAGAAGGAGAAGTAAAGGGCACGGATATTTGGTATTTTGCCTATAAAGAGGGCATTTTTGTCAAAACTGTGTCCAACGGCACGGCAGATATTATCGCCACGGCTAGCGTTCAGGGTATCTCTATCCCCATGAAACGCGAGTTCAACAGCGAAATGGTACTGATCAAATAGCAATAACTCTCTTTGAGATTGCCAAGCTTCCCTCGCAATGGCATTAAAGATATGTCAGTGAATTATTGAACGAGAACAACTGACTGCTTTTTCTCCAAGAAGGGGACGGGCTGAGTTTGAGTTTAAGTTGCCTGTCCCCTTTTTCATTTGCATTTGCAGAATCATTCTTTACTCTTGAGGTGTGAATGAAAGCAGAGAAGGAAGAGTGTATTAACTGGACAGAAGCAAGAGAGGATATAAACATTTGTTTGCTTATCCGGGAACTTAGATTGAGGAAATCCGTATAAATAAGTAGTGCATTCTGCACCGTCCAATGGAAAAATGAGAAGATGAAATC
>Ga0209636_10001647_pt1 | contig 22594 bp, 13 predicted proteins | sample DeeMarSWOR152_54_FD_187464 | JGI IMG/M metagenome (GOLD analysis project Ga0209636, IMG submission 187464) | Marine sediment microbial communities from White Oak River estuary, North Carolina - WOR-1-52-54 (SPAdes) (version 2) | ecosystem: Environmental > Aquatic > Marine > Intertidal zone >...
TCTGTCGTGCGAGTTTGCGTAATCTTTCCCGTGCTTTTCTCAGCCGCTCGTACAGTCTTGCCTGCTCGATGGCTGTGCCAAGTTGATCCCCAATCGAGTGCAAGAGATACACATCTTCTTTGGTGAAGCTATGTGGCACATGGCTAGCAACATTCATCACCCCTAGAACATTATCTTTCGCCCGGAGGGGAACGCAAATGAATGCCCTTAAACCCTCTAAGCTTACCAGGTCAATCCGAGCGGCATTTGGTTCTGAGGAAATGTCCTCCAGTAGCACTGCCCTGCCGCTTTGAGCTACCTTTCCTGCGATTCCCTCGCCAAGTTTAAGACGCATCTCTTCAGCATATTTGGCGGATAGACCGTGATAAACACGGTAGAACAGCGTCTGACTCGGCTCATCCAGAAGCATTATTCCTCCAACGGTTCCGTTCATGACGTTAAGCACATTATCCAAACCAATCCTGAGAATATCATCCAATTCATGCAGACCGCTGATTGCCGCCGAGACTCGGCTCGAAGCCATAAGGCCATGATAATATTTCTCAGCCTTGCTGCCCTGATCAGCTAGATTTAAATCAGAACTAGCTGAATCGGCAGCTTTCTTAACTCCCTTACCTTTTTTCATTGTCAGTTACTTCACCAAAGTAGCCCTGGATTTCCCAGAGCCAGTGAGGAAACTCACAAGGTTTTCCACCACGAACAAAATACTATTCCTCAACCCAATAAGCCTATACAAAACCATGACCTTTTGCAACCTCTTGTGCTTGCTGGTTCAGTAAAAACGTGGTTTATACCGCTATTTAATAGTAGAATGAGGGTATGGAAAAGTCCACTACCTTTAGAGCTATCGGGGGAGCTCTGATGGGAACTGGAGCAATAGCTATACCTTTTGGCTTGGAGTTGGGTGAGCGGATAACGCCTTTTCAAGCTGACTTAATAGCCGTCGGTGGAGTTAGTGCTTTAGCCGTCGGTACCGCTTTATGGCTGATTGGCAACCACTTTAAGCGTATAGAGAACGATGCCCTTGTCCAGAACATTCCTGCTTTATTAGCTGATATGGATATTCGTCGTGAGGAGATAATACAAAATGAGTTAGATGAAAGGATGGATAGTGCTGACATAAACTTTGCCTTCAATATTTTAAGGGATGTCTATGCCACTCTAGTCGGCAATAATTTCCCTGAATTGCCAACTAGTCTGGAGTCATTGATAGAGTATAGCTATGAAGCTAAGGATGCCATTAAGAAAATGCAAGAGCAAATGGCAAAAAAGGGTGAGAACGAAACAGGACTTTTAGTAGCCAGAAGTGTGAACAGGCATCTTTCCATTGATGACAAAGTGGAGAATGATAAAATCTACAAGAAACTCAAAAAGAAATTAAAAACGGCTCGTGAATATCTACCTGGTGCCGTCGCTTCCAACGCAACAACAGCCATCGATAACTACCTCGATGTCTCTAAATCTTATAAGGCTCCTGTTATTGTGATAGTGCCTCTGGCTGAGATGTTAGAGGAGAACGATTTGTTAAGAGGTGAGCCACTTGTCACACAAATCATTGACATTTTCCAGTCGTATCGTGAGCAATGTGTGAAGCTAATGAATGACAATCTCGCAAAAGTTAATGAAACATTGGGGGAATTATGATAAAGGATATACGATGCAAATACTGTGATGCTCTGGTTATGGTCAATAATGGACTTGATGAATTTAGATTCAGCACTATCTATTTTATAAAGTAGCCAAGATGACAAAATCAACCACGATTATACTTAACCAAAGTCATTTACAGTGGAATATGACTGGCATATAATATATCATAGTGTTACTATCAATAACTGGAGGAAAAGCTATGAATAAAAGTCGTCTTGTGTTATCCCTGTCGATTCTAAACTTGCTGGGCTTTCTCGGTACTGTTGTCGTTAATGCGCTGGCCGTTATACTACCCATAAATAACATAACGACCGGCGAGTTATCTGACCTGTATCCAAACTTGTTCGTGCCGTGGGGGCAAACCTTTGCAATCTGGGGGCTGATCTATGTATTGCTTGGAATCTTCGTCATATATCCATTAATACCCTCTGTTAGAAGAGACGCTCAGAAGGTTGACTTTGTACAGAGAATCGGGCCGCTATTCTTTATTTCCTGCCTCGCCAACATCGGCTGGATATATGCGTGGCATTATGAAATGGTCTCCCTATCCTTGGTCCTAATGCTGATACTGTTGGGATGCCTGCTAGCAATTTACTTGAGGCTAAATATTGGCAAATCAGAGGCGCCGAAGACTGAAAAATATTTGGTGCATCTTCCTTTCAGTGTCTACCTTGGCTGGATTACCATAGCCACGATTGCCAATGTCACCGCTCTACTGGTGAATATCAACTGGAACACCTGGGGTCTTGGTGAGCAATTCTGGGCAGTAGCAGTGATTATCGTGGGTATCGCTATTGCATTATCCATACTCTTCACCCGGAAAGACATCTTCTATTGCCTTGTGGTTGACTGGGCATTACTCGGAATACTGCTAAAACGACTCTCAGTTACAACGGTGCCCGAGCAAAGCGTGGTAGTCGTTACGATTATTGGCCTGGCGCTTATTACCGGCGGAGTTATAGCTCAACTGATAAGGAAAAAGGTGTATTAGCCAAAATAGTGGTATATCTTAATCTTACTAATCCTTGCAGCCATCGCACTAAAATGACAAGGGGCAGCCACAAGACACAAAGTGCGTAACAGGTAAGTTTTTCTAAAAGCCACCTAACGTGTTTTCTCGCTTATCAGCTTGCCATTATGGGTTGGTATGAAAGCCGGTGCCAGCCCCTATCACCTAATTTACCGGCCTTTTACCAATCCGACGAAAATCTGGAAAGAACGAAAAGGGCTTGACAGTGTTTAGAGGGGTGATGCAGTATAAACTAAGATTTTGGTGCAACTAAATTATTACTGATGCATTATATTAATGAGGTGCGTCTAATTTTTGCCCATTGGCTGGTATGGATTTAAGCGAAGAAAAGGAGCTCGTCAGACAGGCACAAAAAGCCCCCGATGCTTTTGCTAAGCTTTATGACCAGTACTATCCCAAAATCTTTGGCTATGTCCTGAGGCGAACTGCCAATCTTGAAGCTGCCCAGGATATCACTTCAGAGACATTTTTTAATGCATTAAGGAAGCTCTGGCAATTCCGCTGGCGCAATATCTCTTTTTCCTCGTGGCTGTATAAAATCGCCACCAACGAGATTAACCAGTACTTTAGAAAAGCCGAATACAAAAAATCCGCATCACTGGAAGAATTACAGGAACAGGGCTTTGAACCCATATCATCCCATAACCCCGAAAGCGAACTAATAGAAGCACAGGAAAAATTAGAACAACATCAGGATTTTCTGGAAATTCAGGTAAAAATCGTTCGGCTTCCCGCCAAATACCAGGAGGTCATTGCTCTCAGATTTTTTGAGCAAAAACAGATTAAAGAAATCTCCGAAATCCTGGGGGAAAAAGAAGGAACGATAAAGTCCCTGCTCCACCGAGCAGTGGAGAAATTAAGAGAAGCAGATTAAACCACCCCACGAAAATCTTGCGACTTTTTAGGTCAAATAATGCAACCTTTTTCGGCCTCCTGCATTTATAGTGATAGAAGGAGGCAAAGTTATGAAACACGAGGACTTAATCAAGAAACTGGAAAACCTTGAGACGCCGGAAATTGAACTTCAAGGCCATAAACAAGCATTAAAAATGGCTTTGCTCAGCTCCGGGCGCTTTAAGGAGAGGATCATTGCAGTAAACATTGTCCCACGTTTAAGTCCCGCTCCAGCCATAGCTGCAGTTATGGATTGGACAAAAATATTAGCCCCCATCGCTGCTGCCGTGCTTTTAATAGCGGCCGTGGTATTTTTGGCGGTGATTAAGCCCGGCCTTCCGCCTCTGGGAGGGAATCAAATCAGCAGGTTCACTTCTTATGAGCAATTGCAAGATTTCATAAAGGCGAACGCACAATATACAACATTCCGTTCGATGCCCAGTTGGATACCCCACTTCTTTGTGTCAGAAGCTGGAAAAAACGCTGTCCTTGCCCCCGTTCCTGCCCCCCCTGGCACTGACTATTCTGTCACTGACTACTCTGCCACCAATATCCAGGTCGCCGGGGTGGACGAGGCAGATATCGTTAAGACCGACGGAGAGTATATCTACCTCGTTTCGGGGCAGAAGGTTATCATCGTGAAGGCGTATCCCCCTGAACAAGCTCAAGTCCTATCTGAAATCGAGCTAGAGGGAACAGCGATAGGAATATTCGTCAACGGAGATAGGCTGGTCGTGTTTGAGGAAGAAACGCCTTACTATCCTTATTATGATGACCTGCCCGTTGTAAAGGAATCTTACATCGGTGACATATCCCCCAAGACATATATCAAAGTATATGAAGTCTCAGACAGAGAAAACCCCCGGTTGCAGAGAGATATTTCCGCCGATGGTCAATACGTCAGTTCCAGGATGATAGGCGATTATGCTTATGTGGTGATAAATGAGCCTGTGTATGAGCAAGACGATGAACTAAACCTCCCCAGGATTTATTGCGGCGGCAACGAGACGGAAATACCTGCCACAGATATCTACTACTGCGATGTCTCTGACTACTATTATATGTACACGACTATTATGGCCATAAACACGCAGAATGATGACCAGGAGCCAACATATGAAACAATCCTGCTTGGAGCCAGCAGCAACCTCTACGTCTCTCTGAATAACATTTACCTGACCTTCCCGGTGTGGGGGAGGGATGTAGGGGATTTTGGAAAAAGCTCTATCCACCGGATTCATATAGAAGGTGATGAAATCGAGTATGTCGCCAGTGGCGAGGTCCCTGGCATGGTGCTGAATCAGTTCTCCATGGACGAGTATGACGGCTACTTCAGGGTGGCAACCACAACCCACGAGGGAACATCCCGGAACCACATATACACTCTGGATATGGCCCTCAACATTACTGGCTCACTGGAAAACCTCGCTCCCGGGGAAACCATATATTCCGCCAGGTTTATGGGTGAAAGAGGCTATCTGGTAACCTTCAAGAAGGTTGACCCGCTATTCGTGATAGACCTCAGTGACCCCCGTTACCCTAAGGAGCTCGGGTACTTAAAGGTAACTGGCTATTCAGACTACCTCCATCCCTACGACGAGAACCACCTTATAGGGATAGGTAAGGAAACAACAGACGAGGGGGAATTTGCCTGGTATCAAGGAGTCAAGATATCGCTCTTCGATGTCAGCGATGTCAACAACCCGAGGGAGATAGACAAGGAAATAATAGGTCACAGGGGCACCGATTCACCGGTTTTGTGGGACCACAAGGCATTTCTCTTTGATAAGTCCAGGAACTTGCTGGTGATACCTGTTTCGGTCGCGGAGATAGATGAGTCGGAGTATCCTTACGGAGTTCCCTCCAACGCTTACGGCAAGCCTGTCTGGCAAGGCGCTTACATATTCCATATATCCCCGGATGTAGGCCTCAACCTAACAGGTGGAATCACCCATATTGAGAATCTCGCTGAACTGGAGCAAGATTATTACTACTTTCGCTCTTCCTTCTCGGTGACGAGGTCCCTTTACATAGACGATGTTCTCTACACTATCTCGGACGCCAAGATAAAGATGAACAGCCTGGAAAATCTGGATTACATAAATGAGGTGGAGCTTCCATAATGGCCAAATTTGAACTGAAGAGAAAAATTAAACAGTTTAAATACTTGTAGGAGGTGAACAAAATGAATAAGAGATCGATAGCCGTATTAGTCATAGTGTTGCTGCTGCCGGTGATAGCCTCTATTCAGATGGCTCAGCCGGCAGCAGGCGAGGTGCTCAAATCAGATAAAGAGCGGATAACTTCACCGGATGTCAGCACAAGTGAGCAAGCATTGCTGGTTGAAGGAAACAGCGCCTTCGCCTTTGAGCTTTATCAGGCACTTAAAGGGGAGGAGGATAATCTTTTCTACTCTCCCTATAGCATCTCACTGGCGCTGGCAATGACATACGCCGGAGCAAGTAACGAAACCGCTCAGCAGATGGCCGATACCCTTCAATTCCTTCTTGAGCAGGATAGGCTGCACCCGGCATTTAACTGGCTTGATGCAGAACTTGCCAAAAGGGGTGAAGGTGCTGCAGGCAAGGACGGGGAAGGATTCAGGCTGAACATTGTTAACGCCATCTGGGGGCAAAAGGATTATGAGTTCCTGTCTGACTTCCTCGATGTCCTGGCTGAGAACTACGGTGCCGGGCTGAGAATACTGGATTTCATAACGGAGACGGAAAAGTCCCGCCTCACCATAAATGATTGGGTCAGTAAGCAGACGGAAGGTCGCATTGAAGACCTTATCCCGCCAGGCGCGATTGGTGAACTGACCCGCCTTGTGCTAACCAATGCTATCTACTTCAATGCTGCCTGGGAATACCCCTTCGATGAGGACATGACAGCAGACGGCCCTTTCTACCTTCTTGACGGCGGGCAGGTGATAGTGCCGATGATGAAACAGATGGAGTCCTTCGGCTACACCGAGGGGGAAGGATACCAGGCAGTTGAGCTGCGATATGATGGCGGTGAACTCTCCATGGTTATCCTCCTGCCTGAAGCTGGCAAGTTCGAGGCTTTTGAAGAAGGACTTCAGGCTCAACAGGTCTGTGACATCATAAGCGGTCTGCAACCTACTGAGATCACCCTAACGATGCCCCGGTTTGAATTCGACTCAGAATTCAGCCTTAAGGATACCCTCGCCGAGATGGGCATGCCGATTGCCTTTTCTAGCAACGCGGATTTCTCCGGAATGACTGGTAATCGTGAGCTACTCATATCAGACGTTGTGCACAAGGCATTCGTTGCCGTGGATGAAGCTGGCACCGAGGCGGCTGCTGCCACCGCAGTGATTATGGAATTAACAGCAGTACCTGAACCTCCTGTGGAAGTCACCATAGACCGCCCCTTCATCTTCCTGATTCGCGACATTGAGACGGGTGCCATCCTCTTTGTCGGGCGCGTTCTGAATCCCGGTGCGTAAATAAAATGCCTCCTTTACTGCACGAAGGCAAAGGATAGGGTCGAGGAATTAACCTCGACCCTATTCTATTTGGGGTATTGACTTTTTTTTGAAGAAGTGCTATTCTTATACGAACTAATCTCGTAGGTAGTACCTATATGAGCCCGGCTCAGGGGGCAAATTGGCTTGGTACAGATGAACATCGGTTGCTGCACTAGAATAGGCGTGGAGTTGTGTCACCGCATTAGCGATTTTGGTATACTGGCAGTACCATTTACGAAAACAGAGGGGGAACCTGCCTATGACGCTAGGGCTAACTTTGACCGCAATGAAATAATGAATATTTCTGATTTTGGCTTGCTGGCGGTTAATTATACGGAAACCTCGCCGATTGATGTCTCGGGATAATGAATTCTGGGAGGATGAAATGATCAAGGGCAGTGGAACTACTAAGTAAAGGTAGTGGGCCACTGCCTTCTTCGGTTATCTCTAGTGAATATTATCAAGGAGGGCGATAATGACAATTGTTAAAATGGCACTAGCTATAATCGTTATTGTGGCACTCTTCGCAAGCGGTGTCACATTTTTGAACAGCGTGATTCCGACACTGGCGGAGGATGGTGAGGATGATAAGTTTCAGCTGGCTCCACTAAACCCCGATTTCATCGAGTTTCTTGAGGAGCCACCTGAAAGTTTCTACGGTTATATTCCCCCAACCATGGACTTGAGCCACCTTGAGGGAATTTCGGCACAGGAGTCGATGGCACTGCTAGCTCAGCTGCCTAGTAGCTGGGACTGGAGGGACTACGGCAAGGTGACCCCGGTGAAAAACCAGAACCCCTGCGGCACCTGCTGGGCTTTCGGAACGACATCTGTCTTAGAATCAGCAGTCCTGCTGGGTGAGAGTACCGGATATGATTTTTCCGAGCAGAGCGTGGCTCTGTGCGTTGACCGTTCCTGGGTCTACCTTTATGATGAGCCTGATGAGCCGTGTATGGGCGGCGGAAATAGTCTAAAGGCAAGCGAGGTCTTTATCAAGAAAGGTTCCGTCTTGGAATCCTGCAATCCTTATAATACGGCTGGTTTAAATTGTGACGGAACGTGTGTCTGTGACAACTGCACACCGGTTAAAAAAGTTACCGGATATAGGCATGTAACCGATGACGAGAGCCAAACTGCCTTAATAAAGGCGGCGGTATACAATAACGGGCCGGTTACCATGAGCTTTTTCTATGACTCGTCTGGAGAGTACGCCGATGGCACTTACGGGGCTATCTACGACTATTACCCATGTTACAAAGACTCCAACCACCTGGTCTCAATCATTGGCTGGGACGATGATGTGCCGCATAAAGACCCTCGTGACCCTAGTCATTACGGAACCACCGGCGCCTGGCTGGTCAAGAACAGCTGGGGGACGGCAGATCCCTGGGCAGGTGATGCTATCACTAGTGATGGCTATTTCTGGCTTGCCTACGATTCAAGCTGCATGACGGGGATAGCCTATCTCGAGTACGGGGACTATAACCCCAATGAGACGCTCTACTACTGGGACGAAATTGGCAAATGGGATTCTGCTGGCACTGGTTATACTGAAACATGCTGGATGGCGAGCGTCTTCACCTCGGCGCAGGACGGCGACCTAACCCACGTCGATTTCTGGACAACTGACGAGGATGCGTCCTACGAGATTTATGTTTATAATGATGGTGACCCATCCAACGGTCTTCAAAACCAGCTTGCCTACCAGACCGGTAGCTGTGATGAGTATGGCTATTACTCCATACCCCTCACCAGCCCGGTGCCAGTGAGCAACGGTCAACAGTTCACCGTTGCCGTCGAAATGACCACTCCCGGCTATTATTATCCCGTACCTATAGAATATGAGTACACCGGCTATTGCGAGCCACCGATACAGACGGGTGTTTGCTTTATAAGCGTAGATGGTTCGGTTTGGGAAGATGCCGGTGATGTTTACGACTGGAATGTCTGCCTCCGGGCGAGAATAACCTCCAATGTCGACCACTTCAAGTGCTACTTGCCGGAGGGCGTGGAGCCCATAGGGGAGGTTGTGCATCTGGAGGACCAGTTCATTGAGCTCGATGCTCTGGTGACGAATACCTCGTTTTTCTGCAATCCTGTCGAGAAGTTGCACGACGAGGAGCTGACGCCGATTTTGAACCCCGACTACCACCTCATGGTGTACAACCTAGAGTACGAAGACGAGCCTCAGTTGTGGCAAGTGACGGTCAACAACCAGTTTGGCGAGCAGATGCTGACAGTGTCCTCCAATTCGGTCGGGCTGGCTGTACCGACCCAGAAGGAGTACCACGACCCGCCGGTGGGTCTCGACCACTACTTGCTCTACGAGGTCATCGAAGGCCCATCCATGGGGGTGGCTGTCAATCTGTCCGACCAGTTCGGCGATGACCCAGGGGTCTTGGTAATCGAGCCCGCTTACTTCGCCAACCCCGTCCAGAAAACACACGGGGGTAATGTAACGGACATCATGAACCCGCATGAACATCTGGTATTCTACGAGATATGGGGCACCGAGGCTCCCTATCTGCAGGTACAGGTTGTCAATCAGTTCGGTGGACAGACCCTCGACCTGGGCTACCCAGCAGAGTGGCTCGCCGTGCCGTCCGAGAAGCTAATCCCTGTCCCGGTGGTGGATAAAGCAGTTAGTCCGGAGGGCAATGTCCGGGCTGGTCAAACCCTAGATTACACCGTAAGGTATGAGAATGAAGGGGCAGGGACGGCCTTTGGGGTAAATGTCACTGACGTATTGCATGCAGGTTTAGATGACTCCACGCTGGTGATCGGTGCTGGGGGCACCTATGATAAACCTACGCGCACCATTACCTGGCTAATTGGGACGGTTGATCCTGGTGTAGGTGGTACCCTTACCTTCTCTGCCAATGTGAGAAGCGATGCAACTCATGGTACCGCAGTCACTAACTATGCCACTGTCTATTTCCCCAGCGTTCATGAGGAAATCGCAACCAATATAGTAGTTAATACTGTGGACACAGCTCCGCCGACGATAACTGGCAGGTCGCCGACCGGCTCCAGTGTATCTGTCGATTCCAGCATCACTATTGATTTTAGCGAGTCTATGGACACCACTTCAGCACGAAATGCCTTCTCCATCTCGCCGACTGTTCCTGGCTCATTTAGCTGGACTGGCGATACCACCATGATTTTTAACCCCACCACTAACCTGGCTTATAGCACGGCATACACGGTAACAATTGATGGCACTGCCAAGGATTCAGCAGGCAATGGCCTTGATGGGAACGAGAATGGAATTGCCGAAGACTCGCCAGCAGATGACTATACGTGGAGCTTTACCACTAGGGCGGCTGGTGGGGGGTGCTTCATCGCCACCGCAGCCTATGGCACGCCCATAGCAGAGGAAATACAAATTCTCCGTGAGTTCAGAGATGAATACCTCCTCACCAACCCGGTGGGGCAAGCCCTGGTAGACCTCTATTACACGGTCAGCCCACCAATGGCCGAGTTCATAACTGGGCACCCCAGCCTGAAGCCAATAGTGAGGGCTGGGCTAGTGCCTGCTCTAGCCATGAGCACCATAGCCGTCAATACTACTCCAGCCGGGAAGATGGTCATAGTAGGCTTGGTGGTGCTGGGTTCCGTGGCGCTGGCTGTATGGGCAAAGAGGCGGCGAGATAGAAGTCCACGGTATACCTGAGGACGAAATTGCCCATTAGCCTGGATTGTCACTAGAGGCAAAAAGATAGGGTCGAGGAATTAACCCCGACCCTATTCGATTTGAGGAATACCTTTGCCAGCCTTATATTACTACGTGGTGCCAAGCCAAAGGTTGTCCCTGAAGCCCTAATCCACAAAAGGGGGTTGCACAATCCTGACTTTCATGCATCAATCAAAATCTAGGCGGTCTTTCGCGGTGGCTAAGGTGTTTTACCTGTGGGTTGAAACAGGGAGCATGTTGCGTTCTACGGGGATTATTGCGGACCCTGCGGAGCTGCCCTACGCCAGCTAGCATAAGTAAGGTGAACTGCCCTCATCGTATGGCCTTCTTCTTTTTACCACCCTGACGTTTGGCTTCGGGAGTGGAGAGCGAAGTGTACTGGACCAGCCGTTCCACTAAATTGGCCTGGCCCGTGATCTCATTCCTCCTCATTTCCTCTATATCCGCTCCGGGATGGAGATACTTAAATGCCTCGTATTTTAGCGTCTCGAGCAGACTGAGCAAGGTATGCCTGTCCTCATGTGATAGTGGCGACAGGATTTTCCCAATAAACTCCCAGCCTGCCAGAATTGCCGGTTTAAGGATGGCCTCCCCCTTGCTGGTAATAATCACACGTACTTCCCTGCGGTCTCTCCTGTCTCTTACCCTTCTGAGCAGACCAATTTTGACCATGCGGTCGACTATCATACTGACGCTGTTCGTGCTACGTTCTAACCATCGGGCTATGTCAGTTACTCTTACAGGCTCATCGAGGTATTTTATAGTCGAAAGCACTGCATACTGTTCCTTAGTAAGCTTGTAGTCGCCAAATACTCGGTCTTCACACCTCCTGAGCCAGTCGCAGGTTCGGTGCGTCATGTACCACAATCTCAAGACTATCTTTTCGGATTCGTAATTTACTGTCATATTTAGCCTCTCCTGATTATTTCATGGAGCCTTTGCTCGTTTGTGTCGCTTCTATTTTAACAGCTTCTATTATTTACAACAAATCAAAATGACTCAATAATAACTTTCTCCAATCCGTGCAGTCCCACATTGTGCAAATCATGATTCATTCAAAACGTGCTAAATGGAATTTAAGCAATGAATAAATTAAATGGTATACATAATAGAGTTAAAAGGCACAAGGTACCTGTCAAATCGAGGTATTGACTTTTTTTTTGAAGAAGTGTTATTCTAAGACAAGCTACTCTCAGAGGTTTTGTTCTTACATAATTATAATATATTTATAATATATAAGATCCGCTTATGAGCGTGGCCAGCCAAGTGAACCCGACTCAGGTGGTAAAGCGGCTTAGTATGGGCGAGAGGCAGTTGCCGGGCATTTTCGACAGTGGGCGCAGTGAAGCCCCCCTACGATGTTTTCAACGAAAATGGAACCCCAGCTTTGCACCTCACCTTTTGACTATTTGACGAAAGGAGGATTTACAAGATGAAAATGGCGACCAAAACTCTGTCGAGGATATGTGTGCTAATATTGTGTTTCGTTCTTTTAGCCACAAACATATCGTGTTCCGCTCTTTTACCCACAAACACACGTGTACCCATAAACATACTTGCCCAAAAAACCCCAGCTTCGCCGGAAGAGGTAATAACCATTACCTATGACTTTCCCAAGCCGAGTTTTGAGGAGACTTGGGAGGTTCCACCCCCAAAGGGCGCCCTTTCTGTAGACGAAGGTTATGTTTCGGTAACCATGGAGGGTTTGCCTCAATGGAGTGAGGCGGGGTTACCCGTCCTGCCATTTAAGACAGCAAGGGTTCTGCTTCCCTATGGCTTTGATGTTGAGCGCATCACAGTAACCTGCGGCAACAAAGTAGCGTTGCCAGGTTCATATGTGGTTGAGCCGGGGCAGGAGACAGTGCCTTTGAACTACGATTTGAACTACGAAGATCCGGTGAAGGTAACTCCACCCGATCCTGACGTGTATGATTCGTCAGCCCTATTCCCTGGCAAGCTATACTCTGGTGACACGATTCAAAGCAAGACGGGATACAGGATACTGCTGGTGAATCTTCATCCCGTACAATACATTCCCAGACGAGGACAGCTATCTTATTACGAAAGTCTGACCGTAGAAGTAACACTCAGAGCGGCTGCAGCAGCCGAAGATGAGTGGCGGTGTGTCAGTCATCTGGCACAGGATGAGGATATGGTGAGGGAAATGGTGGATAACCCAGAAACGATCAGGAGCTACCGCGTAGCCCCGCCTAGCTTCGAGATATTCTCCCTCTTAGACCCCCCTGACTATGAGTATGTGATTATTACCAGTGAGGCTCTCAATGCTACTCCCGGGCCTAATAACTTCCAGGCCCTAAGGGATGAGAAGATTTCTCGAGGCATTAACGCCACCATTGTCACCACAGAATGGATTTATGCCAATTACCCTGGCACCCGACCTGATGGGGGCGCGGATCACCAGACGAGCATCCGTGATTTCATCATTGACGCCTACAACGATTGGGGTACGAAATATGTGCTTTTAGGGGGCGATGGCGATGCTAATGATGTTGGTGGAGAGAGCGGAGACAACGTCATTCCCCATCGCGGCCTTGCCGTTTTTGGTGACGAGGTGGATAGTGATATCCCTGCAGATATGTATTACGCTTGTCTGGACGGCACTTTTGATGATGATGCCGATGGAATCTACGGTGAGCCCAACGATGGGCCGGGTGGTGGTGAGGTTGACCTCCTTGCCGAGGTCTATGTGGGCAGAGCACCGGTTGATTCCGAGACTGAGGTGCAGAATTTCGTCAGCAAAACACTCGCCTACCAGAGTATGGCTAACACCGATGAGAACCTGAGGAAGGTATGGATGGTAGGGGAATATATCGGCTTCGGAGGTGTGGCTTCCTGGGGTGGGAACTACAAGGACGAGATTAAGGAGGGCTCCAGTGCCCATAACTACACTACTGTTGGGTTTGAGGACTCTGCCTACGCTTCCAGTTTTGACGTATCCACGCTGTATGACCGTGATGACTATTGGCCCAAAAGCGAGATAGTTGGCATCATCAACGATAACGCTCATCTGGTAAACCACCTGGGACACGCCGACGTAGGCAACGTGATGAAAATGTATAACTCGGATGTCGACGGTCTCACTAACGAGGAACTCTATTTCATTGGCTATAGCCAGGGTTGCTATTGTGGGTCATTCGACAACAGGACAGACGTCGGAAACTACACCAGCTACGATTGCATATCTGAGCACTTGACCACTGAACCCCACGGTGCGGTGGCATTCATTGCCAATTCAAGGTATGGCTGGGGCACGTATTATAGCACCGATGGGCCATCCCAGCATTACGACCGCGAGTTTTGGGATGCCGTGCTTGGTGAGGGTATATTGAATATTGGAATAGCCAACCAGGACTCCAAGGAGGACAACGCCAGCCGTGTTGGCGACTGGCTTGACAGATGGTGCTATTATCAGATTAACCTGTTCGGAGACCCTGAGCTGAGCCTCAAATTGTGGGAGGGGGTGACATACGAAAGCCACGAAATGGATGACAGCGCTGGCGGTGATGGTGACGGATGTCCAGAGCCCGGTGAGTCTATTAGCATGCCGGTTACCCTGATGAACTGCTCGACCAATACAACGTCTTTGAATGTCACCGCTACTCTCGCCGCAACCACTCGTAATACCACTATGATATTCTCTGAGGACTTTGACGGGAGCTGGCCTGGAAATTGGACAGTTGAAGATTGGAACTCCTATGATGGTGAGGATTACTGGGGGCAGAGCGACTACAGAACATACAGCGGCAACTTTAGCGCCTACTGTGCTGAGGTGAGCGACGTCTCCGGGCAATACTATGACGTTAATATGGAAGCCTTGATGGCCAAGGATGTGAACCTCAGCGCGTACGATTCGGCTACCCTCAGCTATAAATACTGGCTTAGCTGCGAGTATTACTACGACCGCCTTTATGTCATTTACTCCAACGACGGCGTGTGGTGGTACACAATGGCGGGCTACACTGGCAACAGTTACGGCTGGGTATCGGATAGCGTAGAGGTACCGCCAACGGCAACAAAAGTTGGCTTCCTGTTCGATAGTGACTACATGATTATATATGAGGGGGCGTACATAGACGACGTGGTTCTCACAGGCTATTCTCATGTTTATGTCACCGACCCCTATATCAGCATAAGCGATGATAGCGAGGAGTATGGTGACATCTCTCCCGGCGATACAGCCACGAGCCTGGACGCCTATGACTTTACCATCGATACCGCATGTCCAGGTGGTCACGTGGTAACATTCACTTTGAATATCACCGCCAACAATGGTGGCCCGTGGACTGATAGCTTTGTGCACGTAATCATTACCCCACCTGAAGTTTCCAGTGTTTCCGCTACGCAGAGGAGTGATGACCCAGCTAGAGTAGATATAAGCTACGACGTCTCGGATAACGAGCCAGTATATGTCACACTTGAGTACTGGGCCAGTGGCAGTTGGCATTCCTGCACCAACACTGCTGGCGATGTTGGCGGCGTAAATACAGGCACGGGCAAAGCCGTAACCTGGAACGCCAGAGCTCAGCTTGGTGATGGCATATATATACCAGATTGTAAGGTCAGGGTTACAGCCGACGATGGCTTCGGTGGCACTGGTAGTGGAGAGAGCAACACCTTTGACCTCGACATACCTGCGGCGGATGGTGGTGGTGGTGCGTGCTTCATCGCCACCGCAGCTTACGGCACGCCAATGGCCGGGGAAATAGAAATTCTCCGTGGGTTCAGAGATGAATACCTGCTCACCAACCCGGTGGGACAAGCTCTGGTAAACCTCTATTACAGGGTCAGCCCACCAATAGCCGGGTTCATAACTGAGCATCCCAGCCTGAAGCCAATAGTGAGGGCTGGGCTATTGCCCGCTGTGGCCATGAGCACCGTAGCCATCAACACTACTCTGGCCGAGAAGATGGTCATAATAGGCTTGGTGGTGCTGGTTTCCGTGGCACTGGCTGTCTGGGCAAAGAGGCGGCGAGGCAGAGGTCCAGAGTATACCTGAGGGTGAAATTGCCCATTAGCTTGGATTATTACTTCAGAGGCAAAAATAGGGTCGAGGGATTAACCTCGACCCTATTCGATTTGAGGAATACCTTGGGCAGCCTTATATTACTACGTGGTACCAAGCAAAGGTCGTCTCCGAAGCCCTAATCCTCGAAAGGGGATTGAACTTTTCTGACGAATGTGCATTTATTTTTGAGACTGCTAATATATCATTTTTGGGTCTGCGGGAAGAGTTGCGCTGGGGTTTAGGAGACGATATACTAGCCTTGGTCAGAAGTCGGCAAGGCTTGGAACGTAGCGGGCCAAAATGGAAGGACTAGCTCACCAACGATAATGATACACCTGGATCATTTTACCACCTATTTCCTTCAAGACTATGAAGTGCTAAAATATGAAACGAACCGTAGGAAATCAGGATATGCAGAATGCAATCTGAAAAAGCTGCTATGATCCGCGACCGCATTATCGAACTAAGAAAAGACGAGAAACTAGTTTCGCCCATGATAAAACGATAATCGGGGCAGTCGTTCACCAAGAGTTGGATATACTTGAGGCTACCCCTTTGTCCTTCCGTTGCCATTCACTCCAGGCTCTCTCCCAAGTTGTGGCGACCCGATTCCGCTGGCGGCCAGTCGGAATAGAGGACTGTAGACACAGTGCCAGTGCTTTGCATCAGGTATCCGGCCAACAGGAGCCACTGAACAGGCCAGAACTAAAGTAACGGAATAACCGGTACAAATGGGTGATTGACACCTTCCAAAACATGAGCCATAGTATATTAGTAGTATAGTGTGGCATAGTTGAGTAGTTTCAGGAGAGGAAGATATGCCCGTTGTTATTAATAACCAGACCTATTACAGGATAAGTGAACGAGACTACTATGAAGTCTTGGGTATTGCGCCAATTGCCAGCGCAGAGGAAATAAGAAGGGCATATCACAAGCGAGCTTTTCAATGCCACCCAGACAGGAATCATAAAAGTAAGAAAGCCCATGAAAAAATGCAAGAGCTAAACGAGGCTTATGCTATCCTGTCTGACCCGATTACACGAAGGGAGTATGATCTTCCCCGGGGGTATGGTAGCAGAGTGCCGAAGTTCAAGAAAGGCAGCAAAGTGAAAATCAGTGTCAATTATCCTTCACCCTACAGCGGCCACACCGGGGTCGTAGATAAAGAACCTGTTAAGGATACCTTTCGCTTCTGGTATATGGTGAGAATCGAGTCCAAAGGCTTGACGGCGCGCTTCGCTGAAGAAGAACTTGAGGAACCGGACGATTAGCAGCTAGACTGACCAGTCAGCTTTCGAAACAAGTGGCTATCACCCGCGTGGTGTGGTAACATACCATAAACTAAGGATTTCGGGGAAACTGAACTCTTACAAAAGGTGAGACTTTCACACGCACGAAAGGTGTTTCAGTTTTCGGATGACGGATAATCGGGGGTGGCAGTGAAAAACAGAAGAATGCTCTTACCAGCTCTGCTCTCTATCGCTCTGGTTTTCAGCCTGATTCCTCCTGCGTCGACGGCGGGAGCTTCAGCAACCGTGCCTCTGCCAGATGACCGTTCTATTATTCATTCGGCGGTAGATAGCTCCGTCGCTGCTTCGGCAATGGCCCTGAATACGCCTCAAGGGGACGTAACGCCCATGGTCGCCGCAGGCGTCGATCACATAGTGGGGCTTAAGTCCGACGGCACTGTGGTCGCCGTGGGATGGAACTTCGTGGGGCAGTGCAATGTCGGCAACTGGACAAACATCGTCCAGGTCGCCGCAGGCAGCGGGCACACGGTGGGGCTCAAGTCCGACGGCACCGTGGTCGCCGTGGGAGATAACGCCCTCAGACAGTGCGATGTCGGAGGCTGGACAGACATCATCCAGGTCGCCGCAGGCGGCCGTCACACGGTGGGGCTTAAGTCCGACGGCACTGTGGTCGCCATGGGAGACAACCACTACATGCAGTGGGATGTCGATGGCTGGAAGAACATCATCCAGGTCGCCGCAGGCGTCGATCGCGCAGTGGGGCTTAAGTCCGACGGCACTGTAGTCGCCGTGGGATGGAACGCCTTCGGGCAGTGCAATGTCGGCAGATGGACGAACATCATCCTGGTCGCCGTAGGCCGGTTTCACACGTTGGGGCTTAAAGCCGACGGCACCGTGGTCTCCGTGGGAGATAACTCCTTCAGGCAACGCAATGTCGGCGGCTGGACAGATATCATCCGGGTCGCCGCAGGCATCTATCACACGGTGGGGCTTAAGTCCGACGGCACCGTGGTCGCCGCGGGAGATAACGACTACGGGCAGTGCAACGTCGGCGGCTGGACAGACATCATCCAGGTCGCCGCAGGCGAGAGGCACACGGTAGGACTTAAGTCCGACGGCACTACGGTCGCCGTGGGAAACAACTACTGGGGACGGTGCGATGTCGGCGGCTGGACGGACATCGTTCAGGTCGCCGCAGGCATCTATCACACGGTGGGGCTTAAGGACGATGGCACCGTGGTCGCCGTGGGACGAAACGACGACGGGCGGTGCGATGTCGGCGGCTGGACGGACATCACCAAGGTCGCCGCAGGCAGCTATCACACGGTGGGGGTTAAAATCGACGGCACCCTGGTCGCCGTGGGAGACAACGCCTCCGGGCAGTGTAATATCGGCGGCTGGACGGATATCACCCAAGTCGCCGCAAGCGGCTATCAAACGGTAGGGCTTAAAATCGACGGCACGGTGGTCGCCGTGGGGGATAACGAATATGGGCAGTGCAATGTCGGCGGCTGGAGGGGCATCACCCAGGTCGCCGCAGGCGGCGGGCACACGGTGGGGGTTAAGTCCGACGGCACCGTGGTCGCCATGGGAGACAACGACGACGGGCAGTGCGATGTCGGCAGCTGGACGGATATCACACAGGTCGCCGTAGGCGGCGGGCACACGGTGGGGGTTAAATCCGACGGCACCGTGGTCGCCACGGGAGACAACTCTTCCGGGCAATGCAATGTCGGCAACTGGACGGACATCACACAGGTCGCCGTAGGCGGGGCTCATATGGTGGGGCTTAAGGCCGACGGCAGCGTGGTCGCCGTAGGATGGATCGACTTCGGGCAGTGCGATGTCGGCGGCTGGACGGACATCACACAGATCGCCGCAGGCGTCTTTCACACGGTGGGGCTTAAGTCCGACGGCACCGTGGTCGCCGCAGGCCTTGAAGTCGAGCTTGCCAAATGGAATCTGGGAGTTATCAAGCATGCCCTTACCATATCCAGCACCGCTGGCGGTTCCGTAACCACCCCTGACGAGGGAGTATTTACCTATAATGCCGGGATGGTGGTCCGTTTGGTTGCCGAGCCCGAGAGGGGCTACCGCTTTGGCAACTGGACGGGCGATGTAGACACCGTCTTCGATGTCAGCGCCACCACAACCATGACCACCATGCACGGCGACTATTCTATAACGGCTAACTTCGAGGAGAAACCACCAATCAACTGGGCTCTCATTGGCGGGATTATAGCAGCGGTGGTAGCAGTGGGACTGGTAATTTTCTTCATGCGTAGAAGGAGAGCTGCCTAGGCCAACGGACGCTGAACTGAGCTTTTCCCTCTTTACCTCCGCCCCTACACTTTGCCAGACTCGCAATGATTTTTAGGAGAACGGCACTAGAAAAATAGCGCCACTTTAAAGCCAAAAGGTAGACATAAGCTTGAGTAAGAACTAAAATTTAGCTTCTATGCCAGCGTAGCTCAGGGGTAGAGCAGCGGTTTCGTAAACCGCCGGTCGTCGGTTCGAATCCGACCGCTGGCTCCACCAATATTTAGTGGTTAACTGCGTGGTTTGCACAAGATGTAGACCACGCAGTTTTTTATGTCCTAAACAAACTGCCATAGCTTTAATCATCCCAAAGGCGGAAGGGTGGGTACTGGTCTGTCATTAGCGATGCGTAAGCGACAACACGGTATGTCCAGCGATTCAGACCTACAACAAGTTTGAAAATACTCTCGGGGTATTTCCCTGTGAACAGCACCGCTATCGCACCGAATATGGCTAGAATAAAGGTTAGACCGACCACATATCTTTGTCCCCCGCCTCCCAGGAATAAAGAAATAATGATGTAGTGGGGAATAGCCAGTAGCCACCACTTCACCAGCACCAGCCCCCGGGACAGTCTCTCAGGATATTCAATCTCCAAGTCAGCCGGGTAGTCGTCGTCAGGCTTGAGGCTGAACGGCGGATATTTGTCAGTCCCCAAAGCCTCGTAGCTGTAAAAGCCTACCCGCCACAACCAGCGTAGAACTCCCGTGTTAAACTCAAATAGACCCTTTGGGTATTTTGCCGTGAAAAGGATAGCAAAAAAGGCGATGATAGCAACCACCACAAAGGCTATCAACAAAAATGCCAGGATAATGTAGTGTGGAATTCCCAGTAACCATTTGAGGAGCCACCAACCCCGACTTGGTGGTTTAGAAAGCTCACCCCTGATATATACCGGATATAATGTCTGTTCTTGCACCATCTTTGACCTCCTTATTGTTTCATTTCCCATTGCCCGAGAAGACGCTTTATTGTCATAATCATCTGCTATAGAAAGGTGATTATACATTATGAAGAAGAATGACAACAAGCCTGAACTATGACCGATACAATTTCCTTTTTTCGTTCTTCATCATCTCCCATCTCGGGGGATGATAATTTAGCTAGTTCTTGAAATTTCACCTTATGACTTTCTGTTACATAATGAAGCTTATAATCAAGCTAGGTTGTCAAGGAGAACAAAAGCCCCTTCTGTCGCATGAAGAGGTTAGAAAGATAAGAAGGTGCGTTGAATTATTTCCGAATTTTTTTACAATTTTCTTGATTTGGCTCCTCGGCGAGGCAAAAACTGCGGGTCATTAAGACCATAGGTGGGTTGTTTTAGCTTCAAATCGAGGGGGGGAAGTGAGCCACGTATTCGTAAACCGCCGGTCGTCGGTTCGAATCCGACCGCTGGCTGGGAGCTTGTCTGATTTTGAATTGGTTGGCCCCGGAAGCAGTCATTTTCCTCAAAGAGACATTTGTGTTATAATCCGCCTGAAAGTCGACCAATATCTTCGGTATCTCACAGCTAGAAGTTCCAGGCAGGAGGAGGATGTGTCTCTCCCCTGCTGTAGTAAAGGAGAGATAATCACGGTATCAAGTACTCAGCAGGCCGCCAGCCAGAAAACAGGGGCGGTACTCGTTATTGGTGGGGGCATAGGTGGCATACAGGCAGCACTGGACCTAGCAGAGTCTGGATACTATGTCTATTTAGTAGAACAATCCCCGGCTATTGGTGGGGTGATGGCCCAACTGGATAAGACTTTCCCTACCAATGATTGTTCTATGTGTATCCTTTCCCCAAAATTGGTGGAGTGTGGAAGGCATCACAATATCGAGACCATAACCTATGCCGACGTTTTAGATGTCAAGGGGGAGCCAGGGAACTTCAGAGTATCGATAAAAAAGCGGGCAAGATTTGTAGATGAGACACTTTGTACTGGTTGCGGAGTTTGCCAAGAGAAATGCCCATGGAAGACAGATAGTGAGTTTGATAAGGCTCTAGCCGAGAGAAAAGCCATCTACGTCCTCTATCCTCAGGCAATACCGAATGTGCCCGTTATCGACAAAGAGCTTTGCGTTTACTTCCAACAAGGTAAATGCCGAGCTTGCGAGAAGTTCTGCCCAATAGGCGCTATCGATTTCACGCAGACCGATCAGGTCATTGAGCTGAAAGTAGGGACTATTGTTGCATGCCCCGGCTTTAATGAATTTGATCCTCGCCTTGTCCCACAATACGGGTATGGCAATTTCCCTAACGTCATGACCAGTATTGCGTTTGAGAGGATTCTCAGTGCCTCTGGACCGTATCAGGGTGAGCTACTAAGACCTTCGGACAGGCAAAAACCAAAAAAGATTGCCTGGATTCAGTGTGTCGGCTCGCGTGGCATAGCTCCGCAGAACAGCTATTGCTCTTCAATCTGTTGTACCTACGCTATCAAAGAAGCAATAGTGGCTAAGGAGCATAATAGCTCAGTTGAGCCTACTATCTTCTCTATAGATATAAGGACTTTCGGCAAAGGATTTGAGGCCTATTATAACAAAGCCATGACCGAATACGGGGTGAGGTTTATCAGGTGCCGGCCGTCAGTAATAGAGGAGGTAACAGGGACAAAGAATCTGATAATAAAGTATGAAGCTGAGGATGGCAATCTACTAAAGGAAGAATTTGACCTGGTCGTTCTCTCAGTCGGGCTTGAGCCACCCAAAGAGGCTGAAAAGCTGGCGAATATACTGGGAATTGAGCTTAATGAATATGGATTCTGCCAAACTGACAATTTTTCTCCAGTTGCGAGCTCCAAGCCAGGCATATTCGTTTGCGGAGTTTTCCAGGGGCCCAAAGACATCCCTGAGACAGTAATGCAGGCGAGTGCCGCCGCAGCTTCTGCTGCTGCTTCGCTTTCTTCAGCGCGCAATAGCTTGATAAAAAGAAGGGAATACCCCCCAGAACGAGATATAAGGGGAGAGCCACCGAGGATTGGCATTTTTATTTGCCATTGTGGCATAAATATTGGTGGAGTGGTAGATGTACCCCAGGTAAATGAGTATGCGAGTTTACTTCCTAATGTAGTCTATGTCGAGGACAATCTATACACCTGTTCCCAGGATACCCAAGCAAAGATAAAGGAGAAAATTGAAGAACATAATCTCAATCGAGTGGTAGTGGCTGCTTGCACTCCCCGGACCCACGAACCTCTATTTCAAGAGACGATGAGGGAGGCAGGGTTAAACAGATATTTATTTGAGATGGCTAATATCC
>Ga0209636_10001649_pt1 | contig 22580 bp, 18 predicted proteins | sample DeeMarSWOR152_54_FD_187464 | JGI IMG/M metagenome (GOLD analysis project Ga0209636, IMG submission 187464) | Marine sediment microbial communities from White Oak River estuary, North Carolina - WOR-1-52-54 (SPAdes) (version 2) | ecosystem: Environmental > Aquatic > Marine > Intertidal zone >...
ATCTTATGTAAACATTTTCTTGGAACGAATTCGATAGCTTTTAAAGGTCTCATAACCTAAAAATAATCAATTCATTCTAATTTTGCAACTTTTTTTTGTCCCATTCTTAATAATTATTTAACAAAAATTTATACACTAGAATTTTTAAAAAAGTTAGAGTAAAATACTATCCGATGAAAAAAGAAATAATTGGGATGAGTATAGAACAAGAATATCAATCCTTAAGGAATGAATTAATTCAAAACAAACGCCATGTATTTGAGCGCCCTATGCTAACAGTAGTGGCATTATTTGCAGCAACACGATTTATTGCAGAAAAATATCTTCCCTTTTTACCATTGGTTGCTATCATTCTTCTAATTTTTAATCTCTGGTTCACGGCTACTATAATAAGAAGCTTAGCAAGAATTGCTGCTTATATACAAGTTTTTCTTGAACCAGGAAAAGAACATAATTGGATTGGATGGGAAACTTATCTACGGCTTCAAAGAAAATGGATAAATAAAAATTCAAAGGAAAAAAGAGATAAGATTTTGAAAAAACAAATGGATGAATACGCTATACCTGAAACCTTATTATATTATCAACCATTATATTATTTCCACATAGTTTTTATTCTGATTTCTATGGGCTTCTCCTTTGCATTAGCATTCAAGAATTTAGATACAACTAGCATAATTTCCCTTATTATAACTGGTGTTGTAATCATTTATTTTTTTATTCAAAATAGTAAGTTCAAGCCCTTTAATATAATAAGCCTAATAGAAGAGTATAAAGTGATTTGTGAAGAAGTATTGAAAGATAATAATATCCATTGTCATTATTAAGCCATACATTACGAATATTTATTTATAATATAAGTCTAAGTGCTAAAAATTCAAAATTATATTTTTCTATTTTTTGCTGAAACAATAAGATGTAGATCATAAATAAAATAAAAATGTTATATTCATCAACATGAATAAAAATTAGCTATATTTTTAAATTTAATCGTGTTACATTATTAAATATGAATATATGAGTCCATTCTAAAAAGGTCAAAAGTCAAATTTATGGAAAATTGTCTATTTTTTTTTCTAAAAGGGTTATATTTGGTAAAAATTTCAGCTTTTCCTAATTCTTTAGTTCTTAGAGTGGACTCATATATTAAACTTTAAAAATCGGCTCCAGGTGCCGCACCCGGCAGGGCATCCCACCGTTTTGAAATTCACAGTCATCCCAGTAAAAACATTTAACAGAACAGATCATATCACTCTCATTTTCGGTTGGCGATGGATATTCGCCAGATTGAGAATGCATCTTTCGTCTCATCTGCCAGTTTTTCAGGAAAGATTCAATTCGTTTCTTTTTCAGCAATTTGAGTGTGACAATTTTAGCAATGCTGCGAGATGCAGGCGAACCAGAATTGTGGAGAATAAATGGTCTTAACTCTTTTACTGACTGACGCATGTTCTCGTCATATTCAATATAACCAGTGTAGTCGATATCAATTGAAAGTAATTCTGCTGCAGCGGTTTTAATGGACATCCCTTCCTTAATTTCATCAGGTTCCATCACCATGTTTAAAATAAGTCGGGGACGAAAAGAATCTAATTCATCTTCAACCCGTTGCGCAATTTCTGAACTTGTTTGATGTGCTTTTTCAAGCAGGTCTGCAATGGGCGCGGTTAGCTGCGTCAGATTATTATATACCTCTATTTCGAGCAGCGCCAGTATTTCAGGATCATTTTTAAATGTTTGTTGTAATTTTCTAGTCAGGCATAGTTTAATAAACTCGAATGCCTCCTGGATAGCTGTCGGTTCTGGAGTGGTGACTACAATTCCATCATCAACGGCAAGAAAAAAATCAATTACGTTGTAGGAAGTCCCTGCCGCCAAATCCATGATAATATAGTCTGCATTCAAATTTCTTAAGTCACGTATGAGCTTTTGTTTCTGGCTATATTTGGGATTCGCCATTCCTAATGTTCCGCAGGCACCACTGATTAATTTTAAATTTTCAATTGGCGAATCTAAAATGATATCTTCAAGCGTCTCTCTTTGCAGGGTGTAATAATCAAGAAAAGTGTATTTCGGCTCAAGAAATCCCATACAGGTGTGTAAATTAGCCCCGCCAAAGTCAGCATCGATCAAAATAACTTCTTTTCCTAAAGCTGCTAATCCAACACCCAACGAAACTGTCAAAACAGTTTTTCCAACCCCGCCTTTTCCGCTGGCAACTGCCATGACTTTTTTTTCACATTCTTCTAATGTATCCACCTCAAAGAGTTTTCTGACCTGCTCAAGTTGTTCAGCCTTTACCCATGCTTCCTCTTCCTCTAACCATATATAGTCATTCAGCGAAAATTTTCCTTTTCGAACTAAAGTTCGCAATTCAGTGCTTGTTAAAGGTCCGTACTGTTTCTCATTGACACGTACCAGCAAGTTAGTTTTCATAAATTTAATCTCTGAGTTATTTGTTTTAAATAGACTTAAATGGTTCAATTCGGTGTGTGTAATTTTAAACAGTATGACAAGATGCAACAATTATTCCTAAATGTGTGTGAATGCAAGTTGTTTCAAAAAGTTAATCGTTTGGTAATTATATTCGTTACGGGTTGTTTTTTCATGTCATGCCTGTACATACAGGCATATCCTAATGGTTTGTAAATAAGGAAGTTTTTGAACCAAAGGAATGATAGTTGAAGCGTCCCTACATCTCAAAAGCGCTTAACAATAAATTCATAACACAAACAAAAGACCGCTGTGGTTATTATCTGGCACCTCAGTATTTACTGGCAGTAAAATTGGAGATTGAGCATATCATTCCCTTGATTCCTGGAGATAAATCTAATGAAAAAAATTTATAAAATCTTTTTAATTTCTTTCTGATTTTTAATTAAAACGTCCCTTGAGACTATACTAAGACCAAAGAAGTTTCAGCATTGTTTTTAACTGATTCCATCACTCTGAGCGATGGAATCAGTCCAAAACCAGTTTGAACGGAGAATACATATTTCAATTTGATATATTTTAATTCATCCATGTTGTCTTAAAAAATCAATTCCGACTAGTAAATACACTATCCACAACTGTCTTCTCAAGATAAATCAGTTTCATCACTGGCACTTGTTCTGGTATTTTATTGATCGGAAGCGGTGTATATTTCATCATATTTGGATCATAACTCCACATTTCAATCGCGGTGACTTTATCATCTTGTTCAAGGTGTAACTTGAAAGGTACTCCCTTATAATTTCTGCGGAGACTACGTAGAAGTCCGGCAAAGATTCCTCCCTGGGCACGCACTGAATCGGGAGCATTTTCAAAAATTTCTGGGGAATCATTTGAATTGGCAGTAAACTTGATATTGCCGCCAAAACTCCACATATTCATAATTTTCTGCGCCTTACTGCTGGGAGTAAGCAAATAAAATTTCCCGCCAGGATAGGTGCGGGCGATGTCCAATTCACCAAATCCATCGCCAGATAGGTCGTATATGACCATCTTTTTCACATCTTTTTCAGGAATCATGAAGTCCTCGACAAAGAATCTGATTAACTTCTGATTGATTATTGTTGTTGTTTGTACGATCGTTTGATCGATAGAGATACTTTTTTGTTGTGCGAAACTTATGTTGTTTAGCATGATTAAAAAGGTTAAATCCGTTAATACACTCACCCACATTAACGTTCTAATTTTGCGGTCCATGATCTACTCCTGTGTTTGTTTCCTTTTTTATCTCACTTTTTTTCCATTTTTTAAAATACTCTCTTGCTTCATCATAAAGACCGGCACTTTTATGTGCTCTGACCATTAAGGATAATAACTCATTTGATTCTTCTGGTGAAAGACCATTGTTTTTTGCCAGTGCTTTTTTCCCGTAAAATATTGCTTTTTCTGGATCATTCCATAAAAGGGTAACTAATTCGATATACACCTTTGCAGCCTGATCCCAGTCAAATGAAGCTGCCTTGGTAAAATATGCCAGTGCAAGCTTTTTTTCCTGTTTTTCTCTCGCCTCGATACCCAATCGGTAAAGCATGGCACCATAACTATTGAGAACAGGTTGAACTTCTTGGTCCTTTAGACTGAGTTCACCATCCGTTAAGATATCAAACACCTGCCGCATTTTTTCTACCGCCTGGGCTTTGCGACCGAGAATTTCAAATTCAACAACGGCAAGCTTATGAAAGACGGACATTTTTGCTTTTTTTGTTTTTAAAATCGTTAGCAATTGCTCACAGGCTTTTGCCATCTTTTCATAATCTTTTGAATCTTCCAGGGTTAAAATTTTATCCCATAGTTCAGATGCTCGAATATTTCCACCATCCCAGTTTATCCATTTCATATAGTTTTCTAAATCTGCTTTTTCCTGTGGAGAGCGAGCAAATCTGTCTGCAATTTGAAAGGCTTTGACAGCTCTTGCTGCATCATACATTCGAGTATAGGCATCACCCTGGGCATACATATAATAAAATAACATGGAAGTATCAGGTGGCGCTTCAAAGCTGGTTTTGAGCAAAACGGTTTGAGCTTTTTGAAAATTAAGTAATGCTTTTTCATGATTTTTTTGGGCTAAATAGCTTTCTCCTAACAACCGGAAAAGCTCATGTTCACCCTGTTCAATGCGTGTTAACCTTTCCAGAATTTCGATAGATTTTTCATAATTTTTATCTAACCCAAACATGTGCTGCAGATTATAGTAAGTCACTGCCAGTAACGCTCTTGCTTTTTTGTCAAATGGATTAATTTTTACAGCATTTTCCAGGTGTTGTTGAGCCTGCTGGCAATATGCCAGCGCCTGTTGGGCTTTTTTTTCATTGGCACCGTTTTCAGATAGTTTTTTAAAACGATCAAGGTACTGTGCGCCAAGATTGAATTCGCGGTCGTACAGTTGCTTCTCGGCATCGGTCAATGAACTACTCTTTTTTACATTTTGCTCAAGATAAGCCCAGAATTCATCGACTTTGTCGAGTTCCTTTTTTCCCATACTCGCCAGTTGTACCGCCTTTTTTTCACGCTCAGTCGAGACAAAACTTGTTTTTGCGACTTCAAGCGATTCCACAACTGTCGTGCTATCTAGACCTGGGGGAATGTTTAATTTTTTGGCATGTCTTCTCCCAGAAGAAGCACATCCGACAATGTTAATAAGAAAAATACCGACTGATAAATAGACTATTAATTTAGGAGCTATCTTCATAACGATTTGTCATCCTCCTCTATTTTGCATTCAATACCCATAAATTTAAAGTATCAATTTTCAATATTAACTATTATGTATCATTGGAGTTATTGGTGTGTGGTTAGTAGTGAGTGGTGAATGGTGAGTATTGAGATGTGAATAGAAAGCAATAAGATAGTATATAATCAATTACCTTATTATCTGTTTCCTGATTACCTAATTACCATTCACCACTAGGCTCTCACCAATCACCATTAACCGCTCACTAAACTAACTCCTACTTTCCGGCTGCTGTAACCACCAGGACCAAAATATCTGGTAAAAGGCAGCCGCTCTATCGCCGGGAGATCTTCTTGAACTAATAAGAGACTGAATTCTCCCGACGTCTCGAACGACGTCGCCTATGATTAAGAAATTGCTCTCTTCCCGAATTCCATTGTCTTTGAGTAATGTAAAATCATTTCCTTCGACAAGACAGATCCGTAATAGCAACTCGATTTCATTACAGGATAAGAAAAGCGTGTAGCTTTTTCCCTTCATAGTAAATGAAATTGCTGATGACAGGTCACCACCTTGATGTCCCATATCATAAGCCACCAGTTTAGGAATCGTGCCGGGATGAGCTTTCATCCATTTGATCAGCGCATGAATATCGAGGGCACCATCACCTCCGCCTCCAGATCCTGTGGGAAGTGTTATTGTCGCGCCTCCATTGCCATTGCCAGCCCCACGAGATGTGCGACTGGTTCCCCTGCCTGACAACGCTAGACCAGTTCCACCGCTACCAGTCCCTGTCCCGATGTGACTGCTACCGCCAATCCCCACTTTAGGTCCATTAGAACCTCCCATTGCAGATCGTCTTCCGGCTGAAAACGAGGAACTTCGATTTTCGATGACACCTGTTATATCAAAATTATCTAAGGTCCGTCCTTTTCGATTCACGTCTGTAGATATCCCGGCGTTCGCTGGATTTGATAGATTTGATCCTCCCCTTTTCGCTGCCCGGGCTTCGCGGGAGATCAGACTCTTCATATCGAATCCCTGAACAAGATTCGCAATATTTACGGATGCTTTTGTTTGTTGATGATTTTTATTGTTGTTACGAGCAACGGGTTTCGTATTTATCACCTTTTTAGTCTTTATCGTGATATGCTTTGGAGGCTCTTTTTGTACTTGCGGGGTGAAACGCAGCTTTATTAATTCCCGAACCTCCATCTTTTCTGTTGTTTGTTCTGAGTCGTCCAACAGACCAGTAAAAGTCAAAATCTGTGCTAAGATAAACATGACTAGCATAATCCCTAACGTAATCCATGCAGAAAGGGTGAGCAAGTTATCCTGTTTTTTAATGTAATCAATTATAGCTTTCATAATTCAAATTCTTCTCAATGTTATTCCTCTGGCAAATATCCAATACATCGACGAGTTTTTGCATGATACTTGATTTATGGGGTTCAATGGTAACAATAAGTTTTATTCTTCTCCTTAAGTAATTATTATTTTGTGTGATAAGGAGATTTTCTAATTCATTCAGAGTTTTGCAATTCCAGTTACGCCCATTATCTATAAATCTGAATAAGTTACCCTGAATATGCAAAAATGCTTCGTGAGGAGTTTGTTTCTGTGGTTCGCTATTTCCGGTCGATGGCAGATCAACATATTCAGTCTTAAGCCTGCTGATAGCAATAAAACCGAGTAAAATAATAAGCGCCACATCAATTAATCTCATCATCAAACGGGAATTCATGCGTTCTCCTCCTAATCTGCATTGAGTTTCACAACATCTAATCCTTTGGGAATTCCCAAATCTCTACACAATCTTGCCACAGCTAATCCATGTTCAACTGAGGCATCCCAATTGGCGCGGATTCGAACACCCAGTTGTGCTCCTTCGGAAGCAGCTTGATCGGACGTTTGAGTTAAATATTGACGTAATTGATAAATATTTTTTAGAGTCTTACTTCCGGATTCAACTGGGAAAGTTCCCTCTTTGGTAACACCAATAACAACAGTGTGGGCGTTATCAGGCGCGATTTCCATCGCTTCGGTACTTTTCGGCGGTTCAATTGCAGTACTGGATCCAATTTGAGAAACAGCAATGAACGCGAACAATAAAATAAAAACGATATCAATCATTCGAATCATTAAAGTGCTTTTAGCCAAGGTGACTTGCTCCTTGATATATTTAAAAATTTTGGTGATTTATATGAAGCTCCCGAAGGTCTGCCTTAGAGATTATAACCACCGGGAGGTTATCTCATGAATAGAAATTACCGATTGAAAAATAGAGAATTATTAAGAAATGAGTATCTATTTTAGATATAATATTCGCTTACTCGCTTGAAAATTATTGATGGTCATTTTATACAGGTATAGACCGCTACCAACCCGTTGACCAAAATCGTTTTTGCCATCCCAGCAAACAAAATGAGTTCCAGCCGGTCTTTGTTCAGAGATAAGTGTACGTATTTTTTGTCCCATCAGATTATACACTTCGATTTTGATCATACCGAATTTTACCATCGAAAACTGAATCGAGGTTCTTCCGTTAAATGGATTGGGATAAGCCTCTCCCAGGCTGTAATCGTCAGGAGCATTCTCTATCGTTTTATTGTCAGAGACATCAGTTGCAGCGGCAGTAGCACTGATTGGTCCGTACATTGTTGTCTGTCCGGATAGACTGACATCTGCTATTTGATAATAATAGGTCTGTCCTGGTTCAACATTTTGATCAAAAAATGTATAATTATGGATCCCTTGTGAACTGTTTGACACAGGAATGACATTTTCATTGATGAGTGAATAATTACCCATATCAGTTAAACTTCGATAAATATCGAAGCCCAGATTTTCAGTTCCCGCCAGTGTAGACCAATTTAACCAGATTCCATCGAAATTACTCTGAAAATCAAATGAATTAAACTGCACCGGGTTATATGGCAATTGACTCGAACTGGTAAATCCGAAATCAATATCCAATATTGGATTGCCAGCAACTACATGAATTGGTCCTGCCGGAATATTATTTGTTGTAAGAATTACGGATGAGTCATTCATATACGGATGATCTAAATCGACGAAATAAGTTCCGTTGTTTAAATATTGAAAGAGATAATATCCGAGACGATTGGTTCTTACGCTATCAATCAGCGTATCGGCTGTTGCTTCAAAAATATTATTTCCATTATCTTTATACAATGAGACCAATACAGTGGGAATTCCAGCTTCTCCTGGATCTATTATACCATTCGAATTTCTATCGTAAAACACCTCATCGCCAATGCTACCCATCCCTGTTTCCTCAAGAGGGAGCTTTAATGCAACCATGTTCCAGATACCGATATAAGGCGATTTATTCGGGTTATCGGTTTGTGACTCCAACTGGAAGGCAATCCACCCTTGCTCTGATTGAACCGGGAATGAATACTCTACCATTGCCCAATTCATTTTATTACCAGGAGTATTAGTTAGCGGATCAGTATCTATATTCGGATCATTACTGGAAGAATTCTGATAATCGACCGCCCCTGGTGTATCAATGATGTCACCTATGGGTAAATCACCATTCCCAACTTTGTGCCAGACCGCAGAAGCGCTATTTTTTTTATTAAATCCAGAAAATATTTTTACTGAAGCATGCCTCTCGTATCGATACCAATCAAACGGGAAGACGACAGTTTTGGTTGCTGGATAGCCACTATTCGCATCAAAATAATCAAGTCCATCAGCAATCCAGATACTGGACTCTGGTATGTTAGGTAAGCTATAGATCGCAATCAGTCCGCCGCCATAGAGAAATCCGCTTGTTGGTCGGGCAGGTAAAGTATAACCCAGGACATGATAACGATTTTCACCGGTAGTGACAACCTCAGTTGCATCGGCACGATATGTGAAGGATTGATTCTGACCTTCCTGTGAATAACCGATACATTTAGCTTGAACTGTAACGGTATTTTCACCATTGCTGAGCATAACCGTAATATCGCCGAGTTGAGAAGGTGTCAGGTTTGAATAGCCGCTCATATAAACATAGGCGGCAATAATTTCTGCATTCTCTGGAATTTTCATCAGAGTGGTGGCTTCACCTCTTAGGCTAAATGAACCCAGAGTTACAACACCGAAGTCATATTTTCCCGTATAAACTGGAAGGGTAGCTTCAAGTTGTTCATTTCCATCAGCGAAGGCGGTAATTGAAAAAGCTGCAATTATTAACATAATCCCCCAAACTCGCCGTCCGATACCGATAATTAATTTCACCGGTTGTGAATTTATCTTTTTTAACATGGGCGTTCTCCTTTAATTGGCTAACATTTAGTTAGTTAATGTAACAAATAAACTTTAGTAATCGCCAACCTTTGGAAATTTGTTAATGAAATCAAATATCTTTATCCACATATCGCTGCATATCTGCCCCCAAAAAAAGCAATGGTTAAACTCAAATATATACACATCAGCGAATCAGATGAATAAGACCGCGATGGATAGCTTGATTTCCGTTAAACACGATATAGAGATAATTTCCTGGCAGCACGACTTGCCCGGATTCATCTTTACCGTTCCAAATTCTCTCTCCATTTCGAAGATGTTTAATCAATCTTCCAGAGCGATCCATAATCGAAATTATCCAATTCTGAGGAATTCCTTCACCCTGTCGAAATTCGGTCCAATCGTTGAATCCATCGTCATTGGGCGTAAATGGATTAGGTACGACTTCAAAGACTGGGGCTTCAATTTTCAAAGTATCAACTGGATCGACAGGATTTCCCTCATAAGGGGCGCGATAGTTGGCTGTGTCTGAACTTGTGTTATTATTCACAATGACATCAATTTTGACATGGCGCAGTGTACCATCTTTGGCAGGATTGTGAGTCGTATAGGTAATCTGATAACGATGATGTAAAAGCTTTGAAATCGCTCGATAAATTTCTTCCAGCTCGCTCGAAGTTGGGCTATAGTAATACAAACCACCAGTTTTGCTGGCTAAATCTTTTAGAATATTTTCTTCAGGACTGTTTCGATTCAAGCCTAAACCAATTGTGAATACTCGCACTTCGTAAGATTGTAAGGCATTCAGAGCTTCTTGATAGGAATATTGACTATCTTTATCCGCACCATCTGTCAATAGTATTATGGCACGGTTCTTCAAGCTATGGTTCATTAAATAAACTGAGTGAATAAGGGCATCGAAAATGGCTGTCCCACCGTATGCCCCTATTTTTGAAATCGCTTCGTTAAGCGAGGCTATGTCTCCAGTAAATGGACAATCCGTATATGGTTGATGAGAAAAACTGACAATAGCGGATTGATCCTTGCTTTGCATGAGTCCAACAAAAGTACTCGCTGCTTTCTTGGCATCGGCGATTGGTTGACCGCTCATGCTTCCGCTACAATCAATTACCAATACTACATTAATCCCAATTTCTCCGCTGGTAAGTTCTTCCACCTTAATCGGAAGCTCCCGAACATTATCTTCACGGACTTCAAAATTATCCTCATCAAGTTTATCGATAACAAAACCTACCTCATTCGTTACTGTGACAAGCGAAACGATTTGAGGAAAGTTTGAAGCATTGATATCATTATAAACAAGCATAACACTATCGACAATTGTAGGCCTGGACAAATCGTCTTTTAACTCGGCTCCATTTGCAACTACTAATAAAATTGTATTTGTTAATAAAATAAAAAGTATGAAATTAAGGAGCAGAGGTAAAATTTTATTTTTGTGTTCGATTTGTATATTTTTTTTTCTTTGCTGGTTGCTTCTCATTTTACAAGTCTCATGTTTGTTTTTATTTTAATTAATTACTTATTGATTGTTAAAAGTTAACGCCTTAAATGTATCTAAAGATTAGAACTAATAATTTCAACAGTATAGTTATAAATACAGTTCTCCATTTTTTATCTGATAAGCTGAAGAAGCCCTCGGTGAATAGCCTTCTTACCATTAGAAACAATATATAGATAATATCCAGGCAACATGAGTTTTCCTGATTTATCTTTACCATCCCAAATTCTTGTCCCATTGGTAAGATGTCTGATCAATCGTCCCGTACGATCCATTATGGAAATGTTCCAATCTTGAGGAATCTCATCACCCTTTCGAAATTCAGTCCAATCATTGAAACCATCATCATTAGGAGTAAATGGATTAGGAATGACTTCAAAAACTGGCTCTTCTGGTTCCACAGGATCAGGATCTACTGGATCTACTGGGTCTACTGGATCAACAGGGTCTGGTTCATAAGGTGCCCGATAGCTGGCTGTATCAGAACTTGTGTTTTGATTCACTAAAACATCGATTCGAACATGTCGCAAGGTACCATCTTTTGCTGGATTATGAGTCGTGTATGAAATTTGATAACGATGATGCAATAATTTGGAAATTGCTCTGTAAATCTCTTCCAGATCACTTGAAGAGGGGCTGTAATAATACAAACCCCCCGTTGTATTTGCTAAATGCTTTAAAACATTTTCCTCAGGACTGTTACGATTCAGTCCTAAACCAATGGTGAAAACACGTATTTCATGAGACAGACAAGCATTTAGGGCTTCTTGATAGGTGTGTATACTAGAATTATCCGCTCCATCTGTCAATAAAATTATCGCACGGTTTTTTAATTCATTATTCATTAAATAAACTGAGTGAATAAGCGCATCATAAATTGCAGTCCAGTCATTAGCAGCTATTTTAGAAATAGCAGCTTTAAGTGAATCGATATTTCCAGAAAAATAATGATCCGTGCGCGGTTGAGAAGAAAAACTAACAATTGCAGATTTATCCTTGCTTTGCATGAGTTCAACAAAGGTACTCGCTGCTTTCTTGGCATCGGCAATTGGTTGTCCTTTCATGCTCCCGCTACGATCAATTACTAATACCACGTTAATCCCTATTTCTCCATTGGTAAGCTCCTCCACTTCAATTGGAAGTTCTCTTACACTATCTTCTCTCACTTCAAAATTATTTTCATCAAGTTTGCCCACAATGAAACCAATTTCATTTGTTACTGTGACAAGAGAAACGATTCGTGGAAAATTTGAGGCATCGATATTGTTATATACAAGTGTTAAACTATCTAAGAGTGTAAACTTAGATATAGTGTGTTTTAATTCAGAACCTTCAATAGCAGTTGCAAAAAAAGAATACATAATCAGAATAGGAATGAACACAAGGTTTAAAAAGTTATTTTTATACCATGTTCCCCTATTGCTTCTCATACAGTGCTTAGTTCTCATTTTTATTCCCTCTAATTTATATCATTTTTAAAGAGTTATTTCTTGATTAACAAACTTTTCACAACAAAATTATATTCTAATATGTAAAATCAACGGATTGTTTTACATGCTGTTGTTTTCGTGGTTGAAAACCTGGTTCAGAGACTCGGAAATTTGATAAATTTTCTCTTAATGGTTGACCATTGCCGTTTGATCTTTTCTCTAAATATAGCAGCGCCTGACGTAACTCTTCTGCCCGGTTTGCTAGTAGATTCAACTGGCCATTGAATAATGTGAATACATAAGTCCCACCCATATTCAGTACTAAACTGATGATAAGACCGACTAATGTCGTTACAAGAGCGATACTCATTCCCTGGAGAATCATTGGACCATCCAGCTTGCCAGCATGGAAAGTTTGAAAAATGCCCCATACAGTTCCCAGCAGACCCAATGCTCCTGCTGATTCCGAAAGAAATCCGTTTATTCGATTGAACGATTCAAATGAATCCCGCTCTGCTACTAAAAATTGATTGATATCATCACCGATCGGTTCAGCTCGATTGGTTTTATCAAAGGTCGTAATCATCTGGTACATTAATCGAGATGCCCGAGTGGGAACGCCACTACGGATGATCTTTACCAATCCACGTATCCCATTTGCCTTAATTTTTTCCTGTAACAGCGCTTGAGCTCTGGATTTCTCCCGATGTTCTGATAGAGTTCTGTAAGTTATCAACATAATTCCAGTCGCAATGATAAGTACAAAGGGCCAAAATAGCCAATCGGTCATTTTTACAATTTTCCATACAGTCAGCTTCTCTTTTTGTTCTGAATCATCTTTATTATTTTCAACTTGTGTCCTTTGGTTTGCCATATTTGGTCGATTACCTCTATTTCCACTCGCCTGGAGTGTTGATATCGCTAAAAGCATTACGATTATTGCCAGGATAAAGACAATATGATACCATCTGGTCATAAATCTTGTTCTTTTAAGATTTTTGTTTATATTCACTTTGTTTCTCCTATCACTATTTTGGTTGAGTTCATCTATTGAAATTTACTACTAGGTTAACTTCTTTATCCTTCTATTAGTTGTTAAAAATCAAGGTACAATTTTACTTGCTTGTAGTTTCGATTCTTGAGTAAATCGTAAGTATACTGAGCGATTCAGACGTGTTATACTAATTGGTAGTGACATCGAAGACTTTTCTACTCCACTCATCGATTTGACCGTTAAAGAACATGAATATTGACCGGGTAGCACAAGCTCTCCCCATTCATTTTTCCAGTCCCACTCCATCTGGTCGGGTAATCTGTCTTTTCCTTTATATGTTCTGATAACTTCCTCTTGATCATTTTTAATAGTTACATTCCATTCTTTTACCTTACGGACTTTACCAGACAACTCAAATGTAATTGCTAATTTATCAACAGAGCAGGAAGGTTTTTTCCGTATTTTGGTTTTTTGCCCGGATTCAAAGCCTTCCAATTTGACCTTATCTGAAGGGTTAACTTTTGCAATACCGATATCTTTAATCCCGTTTCGAAGTAAAAATTGTTTAAGTGCCCTGGCATCAGATAATGATTGATCATCAGTTTGTAAAATTAAATTCAGTTCTGGATTTTTTTGCAACTTTTGTTTAATTTCTTCACTGAGCTTAGCATAACGCTGTTTTTGGATTGTTTCAGTCTCGTATTGGTTTAAAATACCTGTCGGTACAATCAATAAATTTCGATAATTACCATTCGCTTCTAAATAATCAGGAACTAATTCATTCAAATTCTCTATTTGCCATTGATTCAACCCCGGAGACATGCTGCGTACTATTGTTTCTTCTTGAATCCTCATCTCATTAGTTGAAAGCAGGATTTTAGGTTGTCCAATATCTGGTCCACGTCCCAAAATGCGGTTGTAGACGATTTCATGAGATCCCAGGGACACCGTACTCAATTCCTCGGCTGGAAGATCGAATCCATATTGCAGGCTATTATCCCTTGATAGATTGAATTGAACTTCCATTTTAATCGGCATAGTATTTTCGAAGGCAAATCGAAATATACCGAATCGATCATGATTAACTGAAACAGCAAGACCATACCTGGCAAAATTACCATCATGGTGAAGTAATAAGGTCGGCATAATTCGACCAAATTTATAACCGATTGCAGCGCTAATCTCCTGTGGCAATGTCGCATTGGTTTGACGCCCAATATTGGGACGATTAAGATGGTCTATTCCCAGGCCAATAGACCACCGATCAGGGTTCCAGAAAGCACCAAACCCGAGGTTAAAGGAAGTTTTTGCCAAACTTCCGATTAGAAGCGGATCGTTCACATCGACTAAATTAAAATCTTGTTTCGCAAAACCATACCTTCCAAATCCGATCTTAATTCCTAAAGATAAATTATTTTGGATTCTCCTGCTCAACATCAATGACCCTGTTATTTCAGAGTAAATACCAGCGGAGAAATACCGTAAATCACAACCCCCGCCTAAGTCCATTGGTAAAGAGAATGGAAAGCTGGCGTTAACATGACTTTCACGAATTTCAAAGCTTTGATCCGGTAAGAATCCAAAATGAAAAACTTTCAATCCTAAAGAAACTCGGGAATACTGTGAAGAAATTACTGCAGGATTAATTTCTGACACCCATGGTTGAGAAATATCAGCAGCATTATAAACATTAAATCCCTGTGCCCAACTATTAGTTAAAGGAAATATCCAACAGGATATGAAAGTGAAATAGATCACTATGAGTGATATCATACGGTGTTTGAATACTTTTTCATTCATGGCTATTTCTTTCATTGTTCATCTCTCTTGATTAGTTGATGTATTAACCAATAAAGTAATATGAATTCAAGCATGTATTTTGATCATTACTCTTGCAAGAACAATACCAAATTATATGGTTATATATTTAAGTATCATATTTTATGAGATAATTAGAATTATAAAAGCTATTAATTGTCAAGTATTCAGCTAGTTATCGATTCAATTGGTCGAGTATAACGAATTCTAATTATCGGGTGTGGTTACTTTCATTGCTTATTAACTTTGATAACTTCGTTCACAAATTTGAAATTTGAATTACAAAAATAGAAAATAAAAAAGGCGTGTATTAAACACGCCTTAATCCTGACTTGTAAGAATGATATTTTATGTTTTGCTTCAATGATTAATTGAACTATTTATCACTCCAATAATTCATTGATCCATCATTCCTAAAATTAAACTCCCTTTAAGAAATTCATGTTACTTAAAAAATTTTGTCAGTTCCCCTTGAGTAAACCTCTCCTTTCCTTGTTCGCTAATTTTAATAAATTTATCTTTGAATTTAAATATTAGTTTTTCACCTATGGCTGCAAATTTCGCTACCTCGGGATAAGTTAAAATTAAATCCGTATATGCCTGGCTTGAATATTTGATATCAATAGTCTCTTCGTTTTTGTACTCACTATCAACCCAGAAATCATTTTTAAAGTAAAAAGTACGTGCCCCGATTCTCTTAATATATTCAGTATCCGATAATGCTTTTGCCTCTCTCATCGCTCTTGATTTTTTGCTCATTCTCACAGCTAACTTACCTGTATCTGCTGATTCACCAGCGGTGGGGGCTGTTGCCATATATGAAATCCTGGCGTCCTTATACTCGCCTTCAGTATCAGCAAGGTTAAGAGCATTTCTTCTTAATCTCGGCTCTAACTGGCGCATTTGATGAGCAATTACATCATCTTCCTGAATAAGGAAAGAAGTATAAGGCGACATCACCCCATACTTTTTGCTCAAGCACACAATTTCATCTTTAAGCTCTTTATTTTCGCCATGAAGTCTTATCTCATCCATAAGATAGCCGATTTTTCTGGTCGCCCAGAGATAGGGGATAAAATTATTTTCCTTTTTGAACGAACTAAAATCTGCTTCATAAGTAAATTTTTTCGCTTTATCTTTTGTTTTGCCTGTGAGTGTAATATTATCTTTCTTTCCTTTTTCATATCTTCCTAAAACAGTCAACTGAGAACCTTTAAATAAATCAGGCAATTTTTGGGGGAATATATCGTCAACCTCGATACTTCCGAAATTGAGTGACAAATCTGTCAGTACAGGATGGCTTATTTTATCATAAAACGATGAAATCTTTTGTTCAATATCTTCATTGGGTTCAATATAATCAGAAACAGCGCAGTTCGAGGAAGCAATTTTATCTAACAAAACCGTATTGACATCGTAACCCACACCAAAAGTGAAAAATTTAATTTTGTCCTTATTTTTATCAGACACATTGCTGATGATTTTCCCAATATCAGTTTCACCGACGGTAGGTAAACCATCCGTGATGAACACGATACTGATAGGACGGTCTTTTTCATATCCCACGTCTAGGGCATCTAAAAGCGCTTCATTAATATTGGTTCCGCCCTTTGCTTCTATTTCATTAATATACTCTAAAGCATCTTTTCCATATTCAGCGGTTTTTACTAATTCTTTCTTGAATAATTTCGATTCGGTACTAAAAGTGATCAAATTGAATCGATCGTTTCGATCAAGATGGTTAATGCAATATTTCAGCGCATCTTTAGCCTGTTCGATTTTTTCCCCTGACATACTACCAGATACATCCAGAATAAAAATAATATCCTTTTCGATAATCTCCCTCTTAGAAAATTCAGTTTTTGGAGAAATCAATAGCATAAAAAAGTTATCTTCATCGTCTTCAGGTTGATAAGTTAATATATTTAATCCAAAGTCGCTTTGTGAAAACGAATAATAAAGCACGAAATTCTCTTCTGTTTCTTTTCTTTTTCCTTCGAAGCTTATTTTTGCTTGATGCTCATCCTCTCTGGAAATATCCACTTCATGACTTGGAGAGTAGATATTTTTTAAAGAAATTTTTGATTTAACATTAACGAAAATAACCTGAGAGACATCTCTAATTTGTTTTTTATCTCCTTTACGACGAGACGTTTTGTCCTCATCCTCTTCTTCTAATGGAATAACATAAGGTGGACCAGGCAATCTCGGTCGCGGATGTCGATAAAAAACACGTTCCGATTGAAATTGTCCCCTTAACGGATAAGTAAATTGTACCAAATCTCCATCAAGTTTTAAAAGCATTAAATATTTTAGGACGATTTTTCTCTCTTTGTTAGGAGGAATTGGAAAAATTTTCGCACTAAATAAGTTGTGATCGACGTATTCTAATAATGCCGGATCGATATTTCTACGAACGATATCTTCATAAATCCTTCTTGCTTTTTCTTTTTCCAGCAGTTCACCAGATAATACCTTGCCGTCAACGTACATTTTAAAATCAGAAACACTGGCTCCTTTTGGTAAGGGAAAATAATAATTCCCTTCAATAGTTCGTTTTGAATCATTGTAAAAAACCTGATGAACTTCCACCTGGGCAACCTGATCGACGATTCCTACGTTGACTTTGTGTTCTGTGAGCTGGGGTAAGGTTGGATGATAAGGTGGAACCGGACGAGGGATGATAAATCCCTGGGCAAAAATGCTACTACTAAATGAAACAATCATCATTAGAATGATTAGCCCTAAAATTGTTATTTTCATTTTGTTGAAATACATGGCTCCTTCTCCTTTTCTTGAATATCAAGTAACAATTTTTTATTTGAGTTCTTTGTTACCACCAGGACACACAGATTTCACAAAGTGATTATTCTTTGAATTAGATTGTTCAAAAATTAATATTAAACTTTGTGTTAATTTGATTTTGATATTAACGTATTGATTCAAAGTTGCTTCGTGTCTTAGTGGTTGAAATTGATAATTAATTCGAGTTAATCAACTATTCACTATACATACAATCTGAAAGAGGAAATATTCCCTATTTTATTCATTTTTTTCTATTTTTTTGAGAAGAAAATTTAACGCTTCAATTTTCTTGGTTAAACTGTCTGCCTTCTCTCCTGAAAATAACAGCTCGGCATTATCTTTGTAAAATTTTATCGCTTTATTAATTTCATCGATTGTATTCTTTACTTTTGCCAGTTCGTAATAGAGGAGAGCTTGTTCATACTTTGCTTTTTTTATAAATTCTAATTTTGGATTAGTAATTAAAAAATCTTCCCAGATTTTGATTTTTTCAGAAATTTCTTCTGTCCTTTGCACCGTCAAAAATACTTTTTGAATGAAGGTTGAATCCACTAATTGTCTCTGTTTTACAATTGGTCGAGCGGCCATAGCTTTTAATTGAGCATCACTTTTTTTTTGATCTAAGCTAATGGCAGTTGGCTGAACTGAGAACCGTTTCATTTCTTTCTTTTTAGAAGTGGATTTATGAAGGGATTGAACCTGAGCATTGCGAAAAGGAATTTCTTTGTCTTGTTCGGTTTGAATCTGATTTTCTGAAAGTGTGGTAATTTTCTCATGTTCATCAATTATTTCAACAGGTGGTTCACTTCTTAATTTTGATTCTTTAATTTGAATTGATTTTAGTTTTTTTTCTGTGTCTTTTTTGGGTCGTGAATTTTTGGCAACCGGCATCTCTGTTTTTTGTTCAAGCATATCTCTGTCAAAAGTTATTTTGGTTTGAGGTTTAGCAGAAACACTTCTTTGATCGATCATTTTAATTGCATCTTCTGCCCCTATTTCAATGGGTAATTCAAATTTTCCCTCGCGAAAGAAAGAGATGCGCACGATAAAAAATACAATCACCGCAGTCGCTGCCAATCCGACTAATCGATAACTCATTTTTTCTTGCCAGATAATTCTTCGCAATCGTTCGAGAGTACCTTTAATCCAGGATATTTTTTCTTCAGGTTCGCCAATTTGCTGCATAATATCCTGGCTCAACTGATTCCAGTATTCTGGTGGTGGTTCAGAAAAAGATACTATTTTTCCAAAGGAGCTTATTGATTTTAAAAGTTCCAATTCCTTTGCACAGGATGAACATTTTGATAAATGCTTTTCAAATTCAACCTTTTCCTGATCACTGAGTTCATTATCAAGATAAAGTTCTAATTTATCTCTAAAATCTTGACAGTTCATTTTTCACACCTTGATCTCGTTATTAGACAAGTATTGTTGTAATAATTGTTTTAACTTAGCACGGGCTCGTGAAAGCCGTGACATCACCGTTCCGATGGAAATATCAAGTTGCTCACTGATTTCCTGATAGCTCAACTCCTCTGAAGTCCTTAAAATAAAAACCATTCTTTGATCACATGGTAATCGATAAAGCGCTTTAGTAAATTTTTCCTTAAATTCATTTTCTATTACTTCTTCAAGTGGATTTTTATTATTTAATGCAAGTTTTTTGATTTCATTATCTTCTGAATTTGTATAAGTTTCTTTAGCTCGAGAAACCCTTGTTTGAAAGTTTAGCGTTGTGTTAATTGCAATTCGATGAAGCCAGGGATAAAAAGGTAACTGTTCATCAAAACGATGGAGATGCGAATAAGCCTTCACAAAAGTATCCTGAACTATATCATTGGCATCATCATGATTCAATACCATCTTGCGAACAGAATAATAAATACTCTTTTGATATTCTAAAACTAATTTTTCGAAAGCTCTCTGATTTCCTTTTTTAGCTTTTCGAATCCATTTTAGATCTTGTTTGTCAGTTTTATTTTTAAGTTGGTCCTTCATACCCCTGATATTAATACAGATGAAAATTCAATTTATTCCAATAGTGAAAAATAGGGAAAATATTTTTGAGAGTCAATATTAATATTAAGGCAAAATAATTATTTTATCCTAAATTATTCTGCCAAATTTTAGATGGGAACTAAATATCGGCTAATTGTTTGAAAAATCCTTTGACATCTTAATAAGAATTTATTATATTTTTAAAAATATTTAACTGGTTAAGATATTTTTAATCGCTATCTTTTTACAACCGCAATATTTGCTTTTAGGCAAGAAATATCAAATATCATTAACCACAGAATTCTCAGAGAATACTGAGAAAAAATTACTTTAAAAAAGAAAGAGGATAACATGACTGAACAATCCTTACAAACAAAATGGGAAAAAACCAAAAAAGAATTGAATTTCCATGAACAGAAATTAATCGACAGCTACTTACAATTCTTGAGAGATACAACAGAATTTTTTATCAAGCGGGGAAATGAAGTGTTTTTCCGACAAAACACCGTTGTTCATTGGGGTGAAGGCGGTTTTGGAACATTATATATCATTGGAACTGAAGAAGATGAATCATTATTGCCAGGTTATATCTCAGAAATACAGGTTTTAAAATCTGTTGATGACATCAGATTTTCTGGTAAGGAAATAACTTTGGACAATTTGAGGGACATTATATATAGAATGGATCAGTGGCATTAACCAGAATTAATTTTCACATTTCGGTTCCAGGGAGTAAAACAATCACAAAGTTTTATAAACAATCTGCTTCCGACAAAACTCCTCCAATCCCTTGAAAACGGCTCTGGCTAACTTATCCAGAAATGCCTCATCCATCAAAAGCATCTCATCCTCAGGATGCGACATAAAAGCGCCTTCCACCAAGACATTCAACATGTCCGTTTGTCGCGTCACGTAATAATCTGATTGAACCCTACCGAAAGGAGCTAAGCCAATATCTACCAAATTTGGATAAATCTTCCAGGCAAGAGTTTGATTTTGAGGAACTGTGAAATAAGTACTGGTCCCTCGAACGGCTTCAGGATCAGAAGTCGCTCCAATCGAGTTGTTATGCAACCAGCAGAAAATATGGGTATTCGCTTTGCGGGCGATTTCAACACGGTCGGCAAGAGTCATTGTTGTATCGGTTTGTCGAGTTAAAATTACTTCAGCGCCAGCAGAATCCAACAACGCGGCTAATTTTTTCGTGTAAATCAAATTAACATCTTTTTCCATCAGTCCAGTAGGACCGACAGCGCCAAATTCACTGCCGCCATGTCCGGCATCAAGAGTGAAAATCAAATTAGCCACAGGACTATGTGGCGGATCCGCTATTTTGGGTGCCCGACGAATCTCTAATATCATTCTCCCTCTTTCAAACCTCACTCGATGTCCCCATTGTTGCCGCTGGTCTAAATCAACAAACAATTTAAAAACATCGGCACTGGGTTGTGCCCAGCGAATCATTTTAATCGTTGTGTCTTGGTTTGGATAGGTAATCCATTGGGAAAGTAGGTGTGCCCCATAAACCGTTAGCTCAAGCATGGCTGGATCAACTGTCTGTCTGATCTGGTAGGGACATGCTGTCTGAACGTTCATGTTTAGTTGAATCCAATCGCCATCGAAACTAACCGAAGGAAGACTGATGCCGGTTTTGGGGATTGGTGTTCCAGTGGGTAAAATGTCGACGTCCCGACTCGCTACATACGTATAATCATTTTTTGTCAATTGAACTTTATAGTGTTTTCCCCGTTGACCAATGATATGTAATCGAACTCCTGTTGGTATTATTGAGATAATTCCCCATCCATAAGGCGATGTTTTCAAATAAGCTTGATTGCGTGTTTCGCCAATTAATGGAATATGATCGGGATACACAGTAATCAGACCGGTAGATTTAGCTTTCTTCTTTTTATCATCAACTCCTTTGAGTTCAAATTTTACTGGTCTGGCTGATAATAACTTTTTTGAATGAAGACGTATCGTTCCACTGTAAATACCTTTCATGCCAGAAGCATCATCGGGATTTAACTCAGTCATAGGAATATTCTTACAAAGCTTGTCGATACTGAACCGGGCTTTTCCACCGGGACTGCCTTTAAAGCGAACTTCAATAAAATCGCCTGAAATTAGAGTGATATCCTGCTCAGGCCAGATGATTCGCGTATCAATTTCCGTAGGTCGTAAAGGACTTGCCGGAATAGGTGGCGTACGATAAATATGTAAAATCGATTTCTCTTCACCCAGCGTATCTTTCGCTGCGATAACGATTTCATTCTCTAATGGCTTTAGATCTACTCGACCGACAAAAGCTCCAGAAGGATATACCCGCATGCTGTCGCCATTTATTGTCACTTTGGCGCCCGGTCTAGTGCAACCAGCAATCCGAATTTTAGCATAGGATACAGTATCTTCATCTGCTGGAAATCCAATTTGTAGTAATGGTTTGCTTGTTCTCTGTTGAGAAAAAACCAGATTAACTAAAAGAAATGAGATCAAAAGAAGGGTAATTTTAATTTTGTACATTCGAAATTCCAATATGTTACGACATAATATAAAATGGATAAACGTCTCCTTTGTCTATCCACT
>Ga0209636_10001650_pt1 | contig 22579 bp, 23 predicted proteins | sample DeeMarSWOR152_54_FD_187464 | JGI IMG/M metagenome (GOLD analysis project Ga0209636, IMG submission 187464) | Marine sediment microbial communities from White Oak River estuary, North Carolina - WOR-1-52-54 (SPAdes) (version 2) | ecosystem: Environmental > Aquatic > Marine > Intertidal zone >...
TCCTCAGGGGAAAGGTGGAGGAGTCAACCGCGTTGGGATGCGCAATTCTAGCTGGAGTCGGGACAGGCGTTTTCAAAAGCATCGAAGAAGCTGCCGACAAAATGGTTCATATAGTTGAGAGGTACGAACCTAGGCTTGAGAACAAAAGGATATACGATAGACTATTCAGGATACATGGAAAAATTTACGATGCCCTAGATAAAGCAGGGGTATACAAGGACCTAGCGGAATTAGAAATGTAAACTAACCTCTTCAAGGGTCTCAAAATGAAGGCAGACATAGTGATTATTGGAGCTGGAATAGTTGGCTCAACCATAGCCCGAGAGCTTTCACGATATGATCTGAACATCATCGTGGTTGAAAAAAATTCTGACATAGCCTTCGGTTCCCCCACCAAGGCAAACACAGGCATTATTCACGCAGGTTACGATGACAAGCCTGGAACGGTAAAAGCTATGCTTTGTTCAAAAGGAAACGCCCTTTGGCATAAGATCGCCCGCGAGGTTGCCGCACCCTTTAAAGAAATAGGATCCTTTGTCGTCGCCTTGAAAGAAGAGGATATGAGTATTCTCAAGGAATTGAAAGAGAGAGGCGAGAAAAACGGAGTTCCTGAGCTGGAAATAATAGAGGATGGTGAAGAACTTTTGGAAAGGGAACCCAACCTGAATGAAGAAGCCATCGCCGCCCTCCACGCCCCTACAACAGCCATCACAAGCCCCTACGAATTGTCTATAGCCATGGCCGAAAACGCGATGGAAAACGGAGCAAATATTCTCCTAGATACAGAGGTCACAGGCGTCATGGTGAAAAAGAGAGAAGTGAAATCAGTTCAGACAAGTAAAGGACGCATTAAAACTGATTACGTGGTTAATGCAGCAGGGTTGCAGGCTGATGAGGTGTCCGCTATGGCTGGAATAGACCGTTTCATCATTCATCCCAGAAAAGGCGAATACTATGTCTTTGATAAAGAGTTGAACGGCTTCGTTCAGCACATTCTTTTCCCAGTGCCAACACCCATCAGCAAAGGAGTCGTAGTCACGCCCACCGTCGACGACAACATACTTATTGGACCCAACGCCCATGACATTAAAGGCAAAAACGATTCTGCAACCACTTCAAGGAGCCTAGACGAGGTTTTTTCCGGCGCTCTCAGGTTAATACCAAAATTAGCAGAGAAAAAGAACATGATGATCGCAAACTTCTGCGGCTTACGTCCTGAACCCGATACCAAGGACTTCATCCTGGAGTCATATGATGCGGTTAGGGGGTTTGTCAATGCAGCGGGGATAAAATCACCCGGCTTGACTGCGGCTCCGGCAGTGGCTCAGACGGTGACCGTTCTGCTTAGAAAATTGGGATTGGAATTAAAAGAAAAAGACGGATTTAGTGCGCTTCGTAAGCCCATTGACCGATCGGTTCGCAGGTTTGACATTGAAAGAGCGAAGTGGCTTATAGCTCGGGACCCGACATGGGGGCATGTTGTTTGCAGATGTGAGCGTGTTACCGAAGGGGAGGTCTTAGAAGCTATTCGGCGAGGAGCCACCACACTGGACGGGATTAAATTCCGCACCAGGGCTGGAATGGGACGGTGCCAAGGAGGATTCTGCACCCCTCACATCATCAAGATCTTAGCTAGAGAACTCGGAATTTCCGTTCAAGACGTAACCAAACGAGGCGGCAATTCTAGGCTACTACCATACAAGGTCAAAGAGCTCCTACTCAGAGCTGGGTTAGACGATTCAGAGAGAGCAAATAAGGATGATCCTCGATCGTAACGAGTAGATTGGGAAGAAATCAAAGGTTATAACGAAGAGTCTTGAAAAAACCAAAGGATGTATTTATCAATGATGTCAGTTGACTTTCTTCTATTTTTTCTTCTGGAAACATTCCATGCAAATAGCAACTAGCTTCACGTTTTGAAGGGGTTGCTGTAAGACCAGTAAACCTTTTGCAAACACGGTTACATAACCTAAAGGTTTTCCACACTTTTGGCATCTTACTGGTTTGGCATCGCTCATTTTCTGTCGCTAGAAGTATTCTCTACCAGTCTTAATAAGCGCGCGCAATTTGAACTCTCACTACACTGGAGACATCCTCTCCAACCTCCTTTTTCTGGTTGTACTCGTCAGTCTGTTCACACGTTAACTCTTGCACATCAGCCTAACATTGGTGCAGTGCCACACACATAATATATAGGCGAAAAGTGATAAAACTTAGACGATTCCGGTGAGTTTAAATGATAACTAAGGAAAAATTAGCTAGGAAAATTGATCATACGTTGCTGAAACCTAACGCAACAGAAGATGACATCACTCGTCTTTGCCAAGAAGCCATTAAATATGGCTTTTGGTCTGTTTGTGTTAACCCGGCTTATGTACCGCTGGCAGCTGAGATTCTGACAGGAACAGATGTTAGGGTATGCAGTGTAGTAGGCTTTCCACTAGGAGCTAACGTTTCGGAAGTAAAGGCGATTGAAGCTGAAAAAGCCATTAGTAATGGAGCGTCTGAAATAGACATGGTTATGAATATTGGAGCGCTGAAATCACATAATTATGAATTGGTGAAGAGAGACATACGCAAGGTCGTCAAACATGCAAGAGCTATCCGCAAAAATATAGTTATCAAAGTTATAATTGAAACCGGGCTGCTAACAGAAGACGAGAAAGTGCTAGCATGCAGGTTTGTGAAAGACGAAGGAGCAAATTTCGTGAAAACATCTACGGGATTCAGCTCTTCAGGGGCTACCATTCATGATGTTAAGCTTCTGAGAAATACCGTGGGGCCAAACTTTGGTGTTAAAGCTTCTGGCGGAATAAGAACACATCATTATGCTATAGAGTTAGTTGAAGCAGGGGCTAATAGGATAGGTACCAGTTCTGGAGTGGTGATAATTGAAGAAGGCTAGTGTGTGTGGCTCAACCAATCATGCTTATTTCCTTTGTTTGATTGATTGGGGAAAAATATTGACAGATGAAGAACTAGCAAGATGTACTGAAAAGATAATACCCGACGCCGACCCAAAGGTTGATGGTTGGGCAATAAGACCATTAGATTGGCCAAAGCTTCCAGAGCTTGCAGATAAAATATCTAAAGCGGAACTAGGGTTCTATCACTCTCGACTAATCTTCAAATTTGATCTGCAATCAACGCCTAAAGATTTGCATGGGATCAGAAAATTCAGGGAAGAACTCGAGTCTAAAATAGAAAATTTCTGTGTGAAAGAGATAATTCCCATAATTAAATCCTGCAGTCAACGTGTAAAAAGACCGTTTATCTTCATGTATCCTATTTTCGAACTAAACAGATTAGAACCTTTCTGGAAATTCAAAAAGCAGAAACCATACTCTTTGCCAACAACATGTTTCTTTACAGAGTTGAACGATCCGAAAGGTTTACCATCCTTCGGCAGAAAAGTCAAAATGAGAATTAGTGGTGCAAAAATAATCGCATCTGACATGAGCAATTGGTTTTTTGAAAGTCTAGTCAGCATCATATTCCACGAAGGTCTATATCGTCAAACTCGGGATAAGAAAAGAAAATTGTTGGCTGCACCGACCAAGTGCAAAGTGTATAAGGGCTTGGAGAACAGACTGGAAGATTTTGCTGACAAGTTAATGGCAACGTTTCATGAATATTCGAGCGAACACATTAGACATCGGATAGCAATGATTGCACTTCTTGCATCAATAGCAGGTATTACTATCGCGCTGGCAAATTTGCTAGTCTCCTAATTTATATTAGCGCGCGCAATGTTGGCGGATTGGATTGCGTGCAGAAGGGTTACACTTTCACGACTTTGATGGATTCGATCGATCTCTCAACCATCTCTTTTATGTTCAATTTTTCTTCCGCCTCCATTACTTCCTCTAGCTTCGCCTTCGTCGCTGGCTTGCTGGGAACTGCTGTGCATCCTCCTGCCTTTCGGCTTGAAATTTCGTATGTTCCGATTTTTCTTGCGATTGTTTCTGTTTCTGCCTTGTCGAATCCTAGTAATGGCCTGTGAATCGGATACTTCTTGACAGCATCACTCAGCACCCTTAGGTTGGTTAGGGTTTGGCTAGCCTGCTCCCCAATAGCCTCTCCAGTCACGATCCCCTCGGCTCCCATCATCTCAGCTAAACGTTCCGCTATCCGGTACATCATGCGTTTACAGAATATACACGTCAATTTTCTATAATAATCTTCTATAATTTTCTCCAAGTTTTCCCCATGCTGAACCACGTAAACCCTTCTAGGAAATCCAACAGCCCAATCAAACAGGACTTCAGCGACATTCAACGCCCTCTCCATCGTAGTCTCATCTGTGAAAGGCGTATTATCAAAATAAACAGGCACAACAGGGCAACCTCGCTTCATGACCAGCCAACACGCCACCGCAGAATCAATCCCACCGCTCAACAAACCCATCACCCTAGGTTGAGTTCCGAGAGGCATGCCACCAGCTCCATCAATTACATTCGAGTGCACGAAGGCCTCATCGTTTCTAACCTCAACCCCAAACGTCACATCTGGTCTATCCAAATCAACTTTCAAACCCAGCTTCTCACCAAACTCGTCGAGGATACGCTGTCCCACAACCCTACAAACGTCAGCGCTGGAATAAGATTGATCACCAACCCGCCGACACTTAACAGCAAAACTGTTCCCCTCCTTCAGCAAATGGCCAGCCAAGAACACGCTTCGGTCAACTATGTCCTCAAGCTTGGAAGAGGTTTCCAGCGACGGAGAAACAGAAGAAATACCAAAAATCCGTGCCAGCCTGCGTGCTGCCTCCACCGCCGAGTCAGTTCTCAAAAAAAGCCTGCCGTGCCTACGAACAATCTCGCTGTAGGGAACTTCATAATGCTTCAGAAAGTTCTTTATGTTCCTAACCAAACGCCGCTCATACAGCCTTCTAGTCCAAGTCTTCTTAAGCCACAACTCTCCGCCAAAACGAATGATAACAGAATCAAAAACGTCTTTCACGCTAGCTTCCACTTGGAACCCTCAGAAGTATCCTCTACCACCACACCTAACTCCCTCAGCTTCGCCCTAATTTCATCCGACAAATCGAAATCTCCTTTACGACGCAAATTCTCCCTCAGTTCGACCAGAAGACTCACCAAATCGTTAACCAGTTTTTCACTAACCTTCTTAGCTCTCTCCTTCTGAAACAACCCAAGCGCCTTTCCCAACTCCAAAAAACCGTTATAAACCCGTTTTAGCAGCTCAGTGCTCACCTGCTTCGGTTCTCCCAGAAACCTGTTTATCTCTCTAGACAAGTCAAATAAGGCAGCTAGAGTTCGGGGAGTGTTAAAATCTTCGTCCATAGCCTCTACAAATTCGGCTCTAAGCTTTTCAACTTTCTTCTCAAACGCCTTCTCCACTGCGTTTGGTTCCCTTTTCACTGAACTTTCTATGGCGTCCTCCAAACCATCCAAAGTGTTGTAAAGCCTTTCCAAACTGGTTTCAGCAGCTCTAAGCTTCTTGTCGGTGAAATCTATCTCGCTTCGATAATGGGTGGACAAAACAAAAAGCCTAATCGCCTCAGCGTCGTATTTCCTTAAAGCCTCTCTAACCGTAATGTAGTTTCCCAAAGACTTAGCCATCTTCTCTCCATTAATCGTAAGGAAACCAGTGTGCAACCAATACTTGACAAAAGGCTTCTTTCCAGTCAAAGCCTCACACTGGGCAATCTCATTTTCATGATGAGGAAAAATTAGGTCACGGGCACCGCCGTGAATGTCAAATTGAGGCCCCAGATATTTCAAGCCCATAATCGCGCACTCGAGATGCCAGCCTGGAAAACCGTAGCCCCAAGGACTCCACCATTTCAGCAAAGCGTCTTTGTCAGCCCTTTTCCACAAGGCAAAATCTTTAGGGTTCCTCTTGTCTGGATGAACCTCAAACCTGGAGCCAGCTAGCATGGCTTCCGGCTTAATCTTGGAAAGCTTTCCATAGTCCTTAAATCTGGAAACGTTGAAAAACACGTTTCCGTTAACCTCGTAGGCGTATTCCTTCGCTATCAGAGACTGAATGACTTCAATCATTTCGATTAGGTGTCCCGTCGCCCTAGGAGAAATGTCAGGTCGCTTCACTCCCAGCGAATCTAAGTCTCTAAAGTATTCTCTCATGTAGACCTCCACTAACTGCATGGGTTCGATCTTCGCTTCCCTCGCTCTCTTCACAATCTTGTCTTCGGCGGTGTCTTCGGTTAGATGTCCCACATCCGTGATGTTCTGAACATAGAAAACTGAGAAGCCCTTAAACTCCAGCCAACGAACGATGACGTCAAAGGCAAGATATGTTCGAGCGTGACCCAGATGAGCCCAATCATAAACCGTGGGTCCACAAACATACATTCCTACGTGTTTCTTTCTTAAAGGCTTGAACTCTTCCAGTTTCCCGCTCATGGTGTTGAAAACCCGTAATACCACCATTTCCACCCACAAAGGAAAGATTTTGAACTCAAATCAATGGCTGTATATTTTCGGCTAAACAAAACTTTATGGAACCCTTGATTTAAACCTTATATTGGAGGCTCAGCTAGTTTTCGCTTTTTTGAGCTCTACTACATGTTTTTCAGTTTTTCTTTGAAAGTGATGAGTGGCCATAACTGCGGCGTCTCCTTTGTGAAGTATATATTAACAGAGGATATGCTTTCATTCGAGAAGAGCATCATATCGGAAAGAGACACGTATGCTTGCGAAATCCAGATTATACTTGTGCTACGTATTTTGACTTCATTAAACCTATATACCTTAAACAAACCAAGTTCTAACATCGGAAAACTAGCGATGAGATAAAATTGACAAACGAATCCGGAATCGTTATTTGTCCAAATCCTAAATGCCACAAGAAGATTAAGCAGCCTATTCTCTTGAATAATTTGTCAACAACACCAGCGGAACAGTACCACGCTTGCCCCCACTGCTTCATCAAACTGGATGCGGAAGCCGAAAACGAAGAAAACATTACACAGAAATCTACACCTATTCCACCACCTGCGCATCCATTCTTAGAAAAGGTTTTGGATGCGATTTCTGCTCAACCTCAAAAGGAAAAAAAGGAAGAGAAGAAGAAAGAAAAGCCTCCGGTTAAACCACCAGAAAAGAAAGAAGAAGGTCCTTCAGGGTGTCCTCATCATTTTGGATATTTGACAAGTCGTCCCAAGGATGCTCCTATCCCGCAGGAATGCTTAACTTGCCCAAAAATAGTGGACTGTATGCTTAAGCTACGTGATTCTTAACAAGGCGAATCTAAAGTAGTCTGTCACGTTTTTTGGAAATTTGAAGTTTCACTCTGCTTGAGCCGAATCTTGCCCAACATACCAATCGAATGCCCTCTTTTTCATGAGGCATTCCACCAGTTTTTTGCAGCTCATACATTCATCGGGCATGGGATCATCTTTCGGAAGTTTTTCCAAGAACCCGAACATTGTGCATTCGGAGCGGTTTTCTTTAGCTACTTTTCTTGGTGTGTCGTTGCTTATTTGATGTTTCCCGTTTGTTCGTTGCAACTTTGTGAGGAACAAGATAAAGAAGAACAAGAAATAGAACATGATTATTAACGTGATGATGATCGGCGATTGAAAGAGCTGGAACATGTTGTTTTCACTTAAGTGGAAGGCACCAACATTAATTTCACGGAGGTTAAGCTTATAATCTTAATGAAATTTCCGTCATTAAGTCAAATCTGTAGCCGAAAATCGTATATATTCGGCTATTCACTCGAAGAATCCCTCAACTTACTCGAAAGAAAATGAGAAAATTTGAGCGGATATATGTCAAAACTAGCTGAAAGTTCTTGGCCAAAAATTTCTTTCTTTTAAAAAATCTTGGGTAAAAACAGCCACGAAATGTGAGAAGGTGAGAGAATTAGGCACGAACATTTCAAAAATTGCTTAAAAGCCTTCGGTGGAAAATATAGGACGTTTTGATGGGCTGAGAATTAGAGATGAACTGAGGCATTGCACATGCTGTTGAAGGCCACTGTAACTAGGAAGGGAGCTGTTCTCTTAGGAAAGCATGTCGCATGTGACGCCTTCGATGAGACTAGGCCATTAAGGGTGGTTACGCACGCTCATTCTGATCATATGCTTGGTTTGCGGCAAAGTTTGAAGCAATGCGAAGCGGCGGTGATGACTCCGGCTACGAAGGATTTGATAGATGCTATCAAAGGTCCTCGTTTTCTTTTAACGGGGAATGTTAAAACTCTTGACTACCGGGAAGCTTTACCATACGAAGACGAGCGGCTGACTCTGCACTACGCAGATCATATTTTGGGTACGGCTCAGGTTCTCGTAGAAGATGGAGATGGAACTAGGATTCTCTACACCAGTGACTTCAGAATTTCTAGGACGCCGGTGGTTGAGGCTGATGTCCTCGTTTTGGAGGCTACTTACGGAAATCCTTATCGTGTGAGACCCTTCGGAATAATGGCAGAAGGCATCCTCGTTTCTTTGGTGGAACAAGGTTTGAAGCGGGGACCCGTATACGTGTTTGGTTATCATGGGAAGCTTCAGGAAATTATGCGAATTTTGTATGAAGCGAAGGTAAAGGTGCCTTTCGTCGTTCCGGAAAAGGTTTTTCAGGTTTCGAAGGTTTGTGAGAGGCATGGGATGAGGGTTGGAAGGCGTCTTCTTTTGTTTAGCGATGAAGGGGCTCAGTCGATGTTGTGTCAACGTGAGCCTTGCGTCGTCTTTTATCATACGAGTTCCCGGGGAAAGGTGGGGAAGGAAGGCTTACGCATCTACGCGAGCGGTTGGCAGTTTGTGAAACCATGGCAGAAAATTGGGGAAGGCGAGTATAGGGTTGCTTTGAGTGGTCATTCTGATTTCAATGAATTGCTTTATTATGTGGAGAAGTGTAGGCCGAAAATTGTTATGACCGACAATCATAGGTCTGGAGATGCTTTTGTTTTGGCGAGGGAGATTGAAAAGCGATTAAATATTCCGGCGAGGCCTGTTCCGTCCTGAGCGGAATGTTTAAAATTTTCGTTGCGGTTGCGTAAGAGGAACTAGTTTGTTGCCTTCACCGAAACAAGTGCATGTGGTGCTCATGTTGGTCGGAGGAATCTTTTTAGTCGTTGGTTTGGTTACGCCTTGGTATTTCGTCACCGTTGAAGAAGAATATTATTCCATGTCCGCGGTAGGTGGATCCCTTCCAGATGAGTTGGCTCCTGAATCTTTCACCCCTTTGGGGGCTTATCTTTCCCTTTGTTTCGCCATAGGCTCGGTTTTTTTGTCTTTCGTCAGCGTAAAGTTGTCTGAGGTCAGTCAAAGAAAATACGTGGCTGCTGTAAGTTGTTTTACGGGAATCTGCGCCTTGATGAATATTGTGTACATACATTCTTGGCTTGGATCGGTTTTTCCCGGCTCTCCCTTTATTTGCTACAACTCAGAAGCGACTTGCGGCCCAATGATTGGGTATTTCCTCACATGGGCAGCTATGGTTCTCCTTTTCGCATCCACATACGTTTCACAAGGTTTGACTCAAGTACCTGTAAAGGCTGAGGGTTAAACAGCAGTAACAAGCATTCCTTCGATGGAAACCTCTTGCGCGTGCGCAATGGGAGCTTCCCGGAAGAAGACTGATCCCTGAGAGTTCGCCAGTCCCTCTCTTAGGATAGGGGGAGAGGGACTATATGTAGCTTTAATATGATTTGTGACACAAAACACACAACACTTAATCTTATCTTCTGTAGGTAACCTAAGCAACATAGATGGAACATTCATAAAACCTTTAAGGAGAGTGATTTTTCATTGAATGATGCAATGGAGACCTTTCTCTCGACATTATCAAAGAAAACTGGTTTCAATTGGAAAAGAGGAATCGAACTTTTTAGTGAATGGTATGGCAAAGACGTTGATACGATACTTGAAGAACGAAAAGACGACTTAACGCCAAGACCTAACGAGTCACTTGTTGACCAAAAGCAACGTGCTGACAGATTCGAGAAAAAACTTGAAGAATTCCACAAGTGGTTACTTGAAGAAAGAGAGTACAAAATCAATACCGCTAGAACCTACGTTATGGGAATCCTTCAACTGTTCCGATATTATAGTATGGGTATAACGCTAAGAACTGGTTCGCCTTTGTCACAAACTACGGTTTCAACTGGTGACTTCAACTTAAAACCTAAGCATGTTAGAGCAATGTTTCATTCAGCAAAAGACCTCAGAAGTAAACTCTTATTGAGTATGGCTAATGACTTAGGTTGTGGAATAGGTGACTTAATCACAATTGAAAGAGACGAATTGCCAGACTTGAACCAACAACCGCCAATATATTGGGAACGAATCAGAGGAAAAACAAAGCAAGTCGTAAAAACATGCCTTTCAGAAACGACAGCAACCTTGCTGAAGGAATACCTATTCTCATTTGCGCGCGCGCATATGGAAAAATAATCTGCCACGCAGAGTTTATTTAGCGTGCAGGTGTCGGTATGCTCATGTCCACTGTAGCTAAACCGAGTCCATGGCTGGAAGGAAGGTCCAGCAAGGCGCTTTTCACCGTTGGAGCGGTAGGATGTATTGTCAACACCATAGCTGCGATATAGTTTTTATTGGTTACATATGTTTCCGCCCGCTTTTGGATTATGGGCTATGTTCTGCTCATGATCGGTCTTAGTTTTACTTCTGGGATCTATCTTGATACGCATCGAAACTATGGTTCTAGTGAGAATATTTGACCTTATCTGGGTCGTTGTCTTTGCTAGCGAGATGTTGGCCACAATACTATTCTTCATGGCGAAGATTCCAGAATCGTCTGCGAAGCCCGTTACATGATAACCACATGTTTTTCCTTCCTATTTTTCTCGTTTATGCAGGCTTTGATCCTGCTCATCTGTACCACCAATTTTAAATAGTAAATCGAAACGTACATAAGTCGGGTGTCTAGATATGGGGAGCGCTGATACAGCTAAGCTCTTGGCGTTTATTGGAGGAATCTTGTCTGCGGTCCTTGGAACCATCTATCTTGTTGTATTGGGAATTGTTGCGCCCATATTATGGTGGACGATTTTCGCCGGAATCGGCTGGATAATCTATGGTATCCTTTCAATAATTTTTGGCGCGCTCACGCTTACTATAGCAAGGGATAATCTGATTGAAGGTGAACTTAGGACTGGTGCTATATTATGTTTCGTGTTTGGAGGCGTCAGCGTTTTAGCCATTGGAGGAATCATCACGATTGTTGCAGGAATTCTTGCAATCCTCGCTTGGAATGACCAGAGGAAAGCAGTAAAGGTTAGGCCCCCTCCCAAGCCTGAAGTTAAGGTTGCTTTCTGCTCTTCCTGTGGAACACAACTGTCCCCTGAAGCGGCTTTCTGTCCATCATGCGGGAAAGAAATCAAGAAATAGAGTGACGTTACCCAACACTATACTGCGCCAAGAATTTTTTTCGGAAGATTTCTTCTAGCGTGAAGAACGATCTGAATGGTTGAAAAATGGGTTAGGACTGCTAGAATAAGTATGCCCCACCATACAGTGTTGAGGAAAGGCGTATGCAGGTATGTATCCTCACCTATAGGAACGTAAATGTTCAGTACGTCCGAAAGCTGAGCGACAAATTGAAACGCAACAGCACTGGATATAAGTAACATTCGGAAAGGCCTTTCGCCGATAGTCACCTTTGTCCTCCTTAAGCCCAGACCCATTGTTCTCGCTCGTGCATAATCTACAAGAAGAGAACCAAGTAGTGCTGCTAATCCTATGAATGGATCACATAGCCCAGCGTAGATTATTGAAATGATAACTATCGCATCAGAGTATTTGTCTGCAACATTATCTAGGAGGTCTCCAAAGGGAGTGCTTGAATATGTGAGGCTTGCAACCGCCCCGTCAAGGATGTCTGTAAGCCCGGAAAGTAGAAGGAAAGCCACAGCCAAAGCGAAGAACAAATCTGATAACAGAAGGTTGTCGGGTATCATAGTGCCTGCTTGTATGAAACAAAAAGCACTTGCAATGGAAAGTATTAAGGCCAGTAAGGAAGTTAGGTTAGGGGAGAATCCGATGGTTGCTAAACTTTTTCCCAGCACAAAATTGAATTTGAGCCACCTATTAAAAAAGGAATGCGTCTCCCTTTCAATTTTTTGATCATACATATGAGACATTTGCCAATCTTTTTTGTAAACTTCAAAATTCATATATTCTTTCTTCGACAGCTTCATTCTATTTATCAGTGCAGTTATGAAAACTAACGCTATTGCCCCGCAAATCATGGGAAGAAAAAATTCAGAAACCCTGGACACAATCTTTTCAAACAAAAGCGCCCACCCTTCCTGCGGTTCCATTTAATGTAGAGTATATTTATATAATATTTCTTATACCACATGTAGATTGAATTATTTCAATTGTTGCGAGAGCCAAGGACATGAATAAATCTGGAACAAAAATTGTATTAACTGCTCCAGAAACTGAAATGAGCCATTTCAAACACAACCCATTCATGGCGTTCTCCGCGGCCTTCCCAACAACGATGCTTCCTTTCAATATGTTTCAAAAATTTTTACGTCCTCCAATAGAAAGCCATCCCGACGGTAGAGCAATCTTTGCTCCTTATGGGCTTAGAAAGGTTGAGGCGGCCCTGATAGATCATGGTTTTAAAGAATCTGACATAGCCGTGGTTCATCCCACAAAACTCGAAAAATTTGTCGGAAGCAAAACGAAGGCTGTAGGCATATCTAGCATGGACCCCCTAGGAATAGCTTACGTAAGCCTCACATATTCCCAGTTACTTGGCCTAGCCTCAGAACCCAATACCAGAACAGAGTTTAGAAAATTACTAAACAAGGCTTGTCTTAGGAAAAGTAAAGCAAAAATCATTGTAGGCGGGGCTGGAGCTTGGCAGCTTGAAAACAGGGAGATAAGAGAACCTTTTGGAATAGACTGCGTTGTTCTAGGCGAAGCAGACAAAGTGGGAAAAAAGGTTTTTTCAAGGGCTGTAGATGGATCAGAACTACCCGCAGTGGTTTACGGCGAAGAGCCTGAAGTTGATGAAATGCCGACAATTCGACACGCTTCGATCCATGGATGTGTTGAAGTTTCTAGGGGCTGCGGTAGAAATTGCCAATTTTGCGCAGCGACTGCTAGAAGAAGGAGCTTCATTCCCCTTCCTAGGATAATTGATGAAGTCAAGGTTAACGTAAGGGAAGGCAACAAGATGATAATTTTCGGCACGGAAGATTTCTTCTTGTATGGCGCCAGATCAAATTTCATTCCCAAAAGGGAGGCAGTCTTAGAATTGTGCCGGAAAGTCGCTGATTGCAAAGGTGTACAACACATTCAGCCAGCTCATATGTCCCTAGCCCCGGCGGTGGTTAACCCAAAAATGGTCAGTGAAGTTGCTGAAATACTGTTGGAAAAAAGCTGGGGTACCTTAGATGGCAAACCCTTCTTTACTTCGGAAACAGGCATTGAAACGGGAAGTAAACGCCTAATGAAAAAATACATGGCAGGCAAACCCCTTCCATACAAACCCGAGGATTGGCCTGAAATCGTACAGCAAGCCTTCGGAATCTTGAACGATCATGCTGGATATCCTTTAGCTACATGGATTGTCGGCCTTCCAGGAGAAACGGAAGAGGATGTATTGGCAAGCCTTGAACTGGTCGAAGATTTAAAGGGAACAAAGGGGTTTTTCGTTCCTTTGTTTTTTGTTCCACTTGGGGAATGTGCTTTGAAAGAAGAGAAAGCTGCGGATTCAAGTGCAATCTCGCAACTGCAGTGGGAGTTTTTTGCAGCATGTTGGGAGTACAATCTCAATGTATGGCGCGAACCCTGGGCTTTGCGAAGTATACGCTCTATTCTCAGCAAGATCCTTGTTTTATGGGGAGGAGGATTCATGTATCTGTCCTATTACAAACGTAGGCCAGGTGCCAACTTTTTTAAACGAATGATCCTAAAAGCTTCTAAAGTCGATTTTTTCACCCGTCGCGAGTAGTTTAAAATGACAGAGATCGGCAAACGTAAACCAAATGAAGGCTTCAAAATCGTGTTGACCGCTGGAAGAGCTTTGATGAGTGACTATTATAACTTTAGCGGCTTAGGCTTCACTTCTGCTACTCCTAACAACATTCTCCCCTCTTTTGTCTACAATCGTCTTTTTCCCTTGAAAAGCGATGAGCAGGGGAGGATGCTAGAGGCTCAGTTGGGTCTCTGTAAGATTGAAGCAGCCTTGTTTGACTATGGTTTTAGCCGTGAAGAGGTGATCATTTCTGATCCGACTAAGCTGAAGCGTACGGTAGGTTCGAAAACAAAAGTTGTTGGAATAGGTGTACTTGATCCGCTTGGGCTCAGCTACGGCTCCAAAGTCGTTGGATTTGTGTTGCGCAGATTTGGGTTCAAGTGCAAAGAGTCGATAATGTCCAAAACGTTTCAGGATGTGATTTCTGACCCAACGATACAACGTTATAGGCCCAAAGTTATTGTTGGGGGTCAAGGAGCATGGCAGATAACCGATTCAAACACGCAGGAAAAGCTGGGAATTGATTGCATTGTTGAGGGAGAAGGTGAAGGACTTGTAGGAGAGATCTTTGAAAAGGCGGTTCATGGTGAAGACTTGCCGAAAATCATTAGAGGTAATTTCGTTGAGGCCAGCAAGGTGCCAGTTATAAGAACGCCTAGTCGATGCGGGTTCGTTGAGATTACACGTGGCTGCGGTCGACACTGCCTTTTTTGCGTTCCAGGAATGCTTCCATTTCGTTCATTTCCAAAAGATAGAATTCTGGAAGAAATCAAGCTGAATCTCAAAGCTGGAATCGACCAAGTAAGCCTGCAAAGCGACGATGCGCTTCTTTACGGGTCTAACGGTCGTGAACCAAATCCGAAGGCACTTCTAGACCTCTTAGAAAGCATTCAGGCGCTAGGAGTAGACGTTCATCGATTAGGCTTTGAGTTTTTCTCAATTTCCTCCATCATGCAAAATCCAAAACTGGTTGAAGACATATCTGAAATGATGGGTCTTCAAGGAGATAGGTACTCAGTCATCGAAGTTGGGGTGGAAACGGGAAGCCCTAGGCTTTTAGCAAAGTACATGGCTGGTAAGGTTAAACCATTCGCCGTCTCTGATTGGCGAGATATTGTGCTCTCCTCCGCTGAAATTCTACACTCCAACAATTGGCGTGTTTGTTACTCTCTTATCCTCGGTCTCCCCGGAGAGACGAGAGATGATGTACTACAAACTTTGGAGATCGTGGACCAGTTGAGATCGTACGACTGCGTCATCGTCCCAATAATATTTATGCCAGCTGGAAGATTACGCAAGAAAGGTGATTTTGCTTTTGAACTAATGACCGAAGAACATTGGGAACTTTTCCTTGAATGTATCGAGCATACTCTAATAAAGGCTTCATCGTTTCTAAAGAATAATTCGTTGGCTAAGAAATTTCGCAACGCTATTGTTCGAACGCTTTTCTATTTTGGAGCAATGCGGATGAGCGGGTGGAGAAAAGGCAGAGACATGATATTTGACAACCCTGAACGTTCAATTCAAAAGACATTTCAGGAATAACCTTGTTGAGTAAGCGGAGTTTAATTTGAGAGTAGCCTTAACATTTGATGTAGAAAGAGACTGTCCGCCTATTTCTGAAACTACAGTAGGGTTGGAAAGAGGTTTACCGAAGGTACTTGAGATATTAGACAAATATGACATAACTGCAACCTTTTTCACAACGGGAGATGTAGCAAGACTATTTCCTGGAGTAATCAAGAAAATCGCAGAAAAACATGAGATAGCGTCTCACGGATACCACCATAAAAGATTTGATTACGTAACGGCTCGGGAAGAGGCCGAAATTCGCCAGTCTAAGCAACTGTTAGAATCTATTACAAAAAAGAAAGTACTAGGCTTTAGAGCACCAAGATTTCTCGTATGTAAGGAACTATATCAAGTGCTACCGAAATTGGGTTTTAAGTACGATTCATCGATAACTTATTTCAAGCCATCGCATTTTGTGATCAACACGAAGCTCACCGAGTACAGAGTACAGTTACCGGGCGGTCTATTTAGGTTTCCAGGAGGCCTCCGACTATTTGAAATTGCGTGCAAAGCAAGTTCATTTCCTGTCTTGTGTTTTCATTGCTGGGAGGCCATAGACATGCGTTTGTTGCTACATTTTACCAACACTAACGCAACTTTCAGAAATTGGTGTATGCGGCCAGACAGATGGTACAACACGGGATACCCCTTCCTTGAAAGATTGAAATCATTGATTGTTAGTCTTCTGGCCAAGGATTTTCTTTTTGTTACACTCAAAGATACGACTGATGAATCAATTAACTAATATGGAATTACGGCGTACCTCGTTGCCTCAATCCTTTTGTGCAGCTCGTATAATCTTGCGATAGTTCTTAATGCGCTTGATGGACTTCTTGAGTGATGTGTGGCGGGGAGAGGTCCATACAACCAGGCTTTTGAAGATTTTCAACCTGCCAGTTCCTTTCTTTTTCGATAACTCTCTTAAAGCGTAGCTAAACGCCACATCTACGCCTATCGTGGGAGTAGGCTGTTTAAATCCACCAACTTCTAGGTATATGTCTCTTCTTACACATACGTTGCAGCCGGAGATCTCTGTGAAGTGAAACAGGTTTCTGGCGATATACCATAAATACATTGCAACGTTGATGAAGAAGTATCGTGAAATCACGTATGACATGTTTCCCAGTTTTATTCTAATGCCCTTTTCAAGATAGCCTAAGGGAGCCCCGCAAGCCCAGAGGTTTTCATCTCTCTTGAACGACTCATAAACATGCTGTAAGTAGTTTCTAGGAACCAGTGTGTCAGCATCGATGAAAACAAGGATTTCGCCCCTCGAGACTTTCGTTGCGAAGTTTAGTTGAGCTGCTTCGCCTTTGGTGGGAGAAACAATTACCCTCGCATATTTCTCGGCTATTTCACAAGTCCCATCTGTGCTTCCCCCATCGCAAACCAACACTTCATATTCAAAACTGGCACGTTGCCCGACTATCGCTTTTAACGTCTTCTCTATGTATGCTTCCTCGTTAACGGTAGGGATGATAACTGATAATTTAACATCCAACGCAGACCACTGTCACCAAGATATTGACCCAAGCTCGAACGAGCAATTACGATATTTTTGGCTCCGATAAATCTTATAAGCGTTTTTTGCTAATACACCAAAATGTGAACCCAACATGGCTGTGATGATACCGAAAAGTGGAAAAATGAGGTTAATCGGTACTGCCACCGCTTTGACTATGTTCTTCGCGTACTTGTTCCACCTAACGGTCCCTATGTCTTTTCTAGCTCCATATTATGCTTCTTTTCAGTCCTCTTTGCTGTCGGGATCCATAGAAACACTTCTTTGGCTCCTCGTTCTCGTCTGCACCGGGACCATTTTCTACTTCATCCCCTTCTACTTCGGTTTTCTTCTTCTCTACTCTTTCGGAAAAGTGGCTTTGACCAGCGTCACTTTCTTACCTTTTCTAAGCGTACTAATCCCAGCCAAAAATGAGGAAAAAACAATCGGCAACACGCTTAACCATCTCCTCAAATCTGACTATCCAAAAGACAAGATGGAGATAATTGTCGTTGCAAGTGGTTCAACCGACGGGACATCAGAAATCTGCCAGAGTTTCTCTTCTGAAGGACATATATGGGTATTAGCAGACCCTCTTCCAAGAAAAGGAAAACCTGCTGCCCTGAATCTAGGACTAGCATCAGCCAAAGGCGATGTTATCGCTGTCTATGATGCAGACACCATAGTAGAGCCCCAGACGCTTCGAAACCTTGTAGCGCCCCTAAGTCAGGCAGAAGTGTCAGCTTCATGCGGTCCAACAGGCGTACTCAACCAAGAAGAAAACGGACTAACCAAGGCAACAGCCCTCGAAAATACCTACTACAGTGGGGCAGGACTAGTGTTCGAAATAAGGGAGCGACTAGGACAAGAAATCGACCTCCTAGGAAGAAACTATTGCATACGAAAGGACATATTGGAAGAGCTCGGAGGTTTTGAAGAAACCTCATTGACCGAGGATTTTAGTCTCATGTTCAAACTCAAAGAGCAAGGGAGACGCATAGCATTTTGCCCCAAGGCTTTTGCAAGAGACTTAGTTCCCAGCGATTGGAAAGCCTATTCAGCTCAACGAAAGAGGTGGACTGCTGGATGGAATGTGGAGAACAAGAAGTATATGGCAACGACGAAAAACAAGAGGAAAGCCGTACTTGGCCTTATTAACTTTCTAATTCAGGGACATGCATGCGTCTTTGCGTTTTTAGCTGCGATATTTGCGGTTGTTTTTTGGTTGCTGGGAGAATACTTTCTCATGACGAGTGCCTTACTTACTCTTTTCTTCACAATTGCAATTATGGTCGTTGCGGTTCACAAATATGGAAACAAAAGGTATAGCCTTCTGTTGCACTTCCCCCGTTATGTATACATCTACCTATACATGTTCAGATATGCAGCGATTCAGCCTGAGAAGGGCGTGGAGTGGGAGAAAACTCCAACATCCTAGAGCCTCGGGAAATTCATTCTTCTTGCCTGTGGCGTCTTTTAGTTAGTAACGCTTTCATTTATGTGGCGAGATTTGATGAATGTTCTTAATGAGAACTTACAAGATGGAATGGTATTTCAATGAAGTTGAAAATCTTGTTCCAGAAGTTTATATTTCTCTCAGAAAGAAAGGGCGTTTGATAGTTGATCACGCCGCCAAATTCCCCGAAAGTATATCTTTTTTCCCTGAAGGCTCTGTAGAAATCCATAAAGGACGTAAGCTGTAGGCGAATTCCAAATTTATCGGGATTCTGAAACGCTGGAGAACCCGGGCTGATCGTGACAGGTGCGTTCCACAACGTAATATGATTGTAAGCTCCATGGTTAAGAAATAACTTAGCCACAAATGATAAGTCCTCAAGAATATCCTTTGTAGTTTCGAAGGGATTCCCGATAGTGAACCATAGTCTAAGCGAAATGTTGTGTCTAACCGCATTTTCAACTACAAAACGAACATCACTCTCTTCATAGTTCATGAAGGAGTCAGTTAATGGAGCTAACAGTCGCCTTATCCTCTTCGGGTACAACACAAAGCTTAGAGATGAATTGTCCGCATTGAAGGTTCTGTGAAATTCACTAATGAACACTTTATCCAGTGGCAACCTCCAGATTTCAAGGTCAGCCCCGACGTCAATCTTCTCTTTTCTTAACAGAGAGAAGAGTTTCTTCCAGTACTTGGTATTTTGCGGATAAATCCCGTGTCCGAAATAAATTGATTTCACCTTGGCCGTTTGGATGATTTTGTTGATATCCCCGAGAACTTTCTCCGCTGACCTTAACAACGTACTTTTTCTTCCGCTAATGATCTCAGAGGCAGTTTGGCTTCCTCCGCAGAAGGGACAATTAAAGGGACAACCTCTTCCAACCATAATGCTAAACGGAAGTCCCATCGTTTCCCTTAAAATTCTAACATACTCTTTCCAATGATGCGAATGTTCTACATTGGCAAAACTGATGTGGTCTATAGAGTTGGCAACATAAGTGGTCGACGTTCTGACTATTCTTCCATTCCTCCGGAAAGTAAAGTTTGGAATGGAATCTAGATGTTTATTACCATACAGGGTTTCAGTTAATTTGAGTATTGGAAGTTCTCCTTCACCCCGAATAATGCCATCCACGAAGGGAAATTTTCTCATAATCTCAAAGTCAAAGTAAGATGCTGTGAAGCCACCTAAAACGACCTTTGCAGTTGGGTCAATCTCTTTACACTTGTTGGCGACTTCGATTGCTCCGTAGGAATTCAACACCCAGTGAAGAGAGATCGCGTAAATCCTCGCTTTAACATTTTTCAGAAACCCTTCCAACGACCAGCTTTTGTCAAGAAGCATCTCCAAAGGAATGTTCAGTATCCTGGCTGAAAAGCCCTCTTTATCTAGGAGGTCAGCCATGCCAAATAATCCCATTGGAATCGACATATAACAGGTCCTTTCACCCAAGTTCAAAAAATCCTTTTCAAAACGTCTGGGAGGGTGGATAAGCAAGATGTCATACTCTTTCACGAAAAACACCAAGTGTTTTTGAGTGTAGCTAATTCTCTTCTTTTCTGTTTCATGCAAGACGTATATATATCATAGGGGTCTGCTATTCTATTGGAATCCTAAAAGATACACCGCGTAGTCGTTTTTGCGCCATTACCCCTCCTTACGCGAACTCCCTCATTTTTATTTATATTGCTTCTCACGAAATCCTTTCCAACGATCAACAGAAATAAGACGAAAGAGACAAACACGGTTCCCAGATTTAACCCGAAGCTGCCATAAGTTTGTCCACTCCACTCTTGAATGCTGAACTCTTCTATCGTGAAATTAAGGCGAGCATAATTGCGATTCCAGTCTAAGATAAGTTGTATAAGGTAGCATCTGTCTAGCAGCGGATAAAAAAGACCCATCGGAGGCGGGCCGTCCATGTCAAGTACGAGATGCAATCCCATTAACGCACTGAGTGCAAAACAGCAGGTCATCGCGGTTTCCCTTTTTGGCGTGAAGAGTCTAATGGTCAAACCCAAGAGAAGAAACACTAAAGGCAGCATAACTGTATGCGTAAAGAGGCGGTGTTTCACAGGGTTCAAAAACAAAACGTCGAAGTCCATAACAACAGCCGAGAGGCCCACTATAAGAAATAACATTTTGTTTTTCCATGAACGCGTAAATAGTACTTGTTTTCTGCCCAGACCCACCCAAACTAGTGCGGTGGATAAAAAATAATGCGTAAGCGAGTCTGTCATATACATCACCTTTCCTAATTTCCGTTAACTAATCGGTGCTAAACTAAAAATGTCTTCGCATCAGAACCGTTTTGACCAAGCGTCCGCTTTTGGATCAAGTAGCCTCCTTTCTTTCCGCCAAAATTAATGCTATAATTCGGCTTTTCCCTCTAAGCATAACATCCACATCCAATATTTCCCAGTTGTCTGATTCTAAATCTCTGACTCTTGCGTTAATAGCATCTTCAAGTATATGGGGTTCTTTATGAGGTTTTTCTATTATTATGCTGGTAACAAAGACTCGCCTCATTTTCATCATCATTTGTTGTGTGTATTTTATTGTAAATAACTTTTCGCCAAAATCCGAGGCAAGAACTAAGGAGCAAAAGAAGACGAGGAACTCGACGGATTTGGAACCACGCCGCAGTTCAGTTGAAGCATCAGAGACGAAGCTACCGACCTTCCTCTTCTACTTTGTTAGGTGAAATGTGAACTTTTGATGCCGTTAAGATATACTTTTGATGATGTTAACATATATATAGATAGAATGGTAAATATATCTGCGTACGAGGGAAACGGAAATGAAGTGTTGGGCTCATCCTAAGGTGGACGCTGTTGCTGTTTGCATGTCTTGTGGTAAAGGTGTTTGCAAGGAATGCTCGATAGTTATAGCGGGCAACACCTATTGTAAAACTTGTGTAGAGAGTGAAAGATGGAGGGCACCGCCTACACCACCACCGGTAGCACCACCAACACCGCCGCCCACAGCACCTCCTACACCGCCTCCTACACCAGTAAAAGTCGAGCCTACGCCAACACCGACAGGCGTGCCCAGTAAAGCAGAGTTTACGGTTGGAGGAATAGGAAGCATTATGAACACTATTGCATCAATTCCAATGTTCCTTTTTGCCTTAGCCCTATTGATTTCACTACCCCACTATTTCGAGGAATCTTATTACGAGGAATATATGTCTACTACCTTAGCCGTTGGAATCATAGGCTTTATTCTGTTGATAATAGGCATTATGATTGCAGCAATAGGATACTCCGGTTTCCGCAGAAACTACGGTTCAGGCATGGGCACCGCCAGTTTTGCTTTCGCCATAGTAGTCACAGTGTTACTCATAATAATTGCCATAGCGAATGTCATTTTAATTAGAACTTTCACCTACACAGGTGACCCGTACTACGAGTACGCGGCATGGTGGGCTATATCGTTGGTTGGGCAGATCATTTGGTTCCTTCTGTTTGGCATAATGCAGATTCTCTGGGGAGCCACGCATATTGTAGTTAGAGAGTTCACGGGCAAATCAGGGCTATCCTTGGCTACGGGGACCATGCTTATCATAGCTGGCAGCTTGACAATGACATTTGCTTTTACTTTTATCGGAATCGCATTGTTCTTCGTTGCTGAGATAATGGCTAGCGTGCTGTTCTTTATATCAGAAGTCCCTACGGTTTCAAAGTCATAGCACCATTTGCGGTTACGTTCGACACACTTTCATTAAGGAGAAGGACGTTAAGTAGAAACCCCTTTCTAGACAGTCTGTCATGAACGTGTGATTGCACGCGTGGCACATTACAAGAGGGGGTTAGTCGTCTATTTTGAAGAAAGAGAGAAAAAGGGGATGTGAATTTCAGTCGTTACTCTACTTCTTTGCGATGCCTAGGGCGCCACCGACTATCCCTAGTATCATGCCTACGAAAATGCCACCGCTACCCAATGATAAGAAGAGGCTTATAATAGAGAAAACTATCGCTAATACGCCGCCCACAGTAGTTTTTCCAGTCCATATTAAAGCAGCCCCAACAATAACTAGAATTGCCCACAATAAACCCAAAGCAAAGAAGGTAACGAATATAATTTCAACAAAGTTCTTC
>Ga0209636_10001651_pt1 | contig 22570 bp, 26 predicted proteins | sample DeeMarSWOR152_54_FD_187464 | JGI IMG/M metagenome (GOLD analysis project Ga0209636, IMG submission 187464) | Marine sediment microbial communities from White Oak River estuary, North Carolina - WOR-1-52-54 (SPAdes) (version 2) | ecosystem: Environmental > Aquatic > Marine > Intertidal zone >...
ACCGGATTTCTACGGCTGTGGCTCGGATTCCGCAGCTAACGAGGTCAGCTCATTTCATTCGATATCTCTGACGAGACTCATAGCAATATATCTCGACGAGCTCGATACAGGCATCTCGACGAGCTCATCTCGATGGGCTTTATACCTTCTGTTTCTGCTAAACCTGCAGTCAATTACATTAATTGACATAACGCTCACAACATGTATAATTCCTCGTTGAAATATGATTTTCTCCATCTCACTATCTGACAAATAATTGGAGGTTTAAAATGAATAAATCGTATCTATTCATAATAACGCTATGTCTTGTAGGTGTCTCGGTCTTTGGACAGGCCAAGCCACTCGATGAGTATATTAGAGAAGCCACTGAGTACCAAACGTCTGGGCAATTTGACAAAGCCATTGCTACGATGGAGCAGGCAATCAAAGAATATCCCCAGAATTCTCTTGCATACATGCATCTGGGGAATTACATCGGTGAGCAGGCACAAAAAACCGAGGAATATGGAGAAATAATCCTGGCGTTAGAAGATGCCTTCCAGATGTGGGATAAGGCAATAGAACTCGATGAGAAAAATTATGAGGCACGCTTCACAAGAGGAGCCTGGGGAGTGAGTATACCGAAATTTGCAGGACGGCTAGAGGAAGGTATCAAAGATCTGGAGTACATGACACAGGTTTTTCAATATGCTCCTGGTGAAGAAGCACAAAACCAGCTTGTGGTCGCATATCGCTATTTAGGTGTCGGTTATCAGAAACTCGGTGCATTAGAAAAGGCAAAGAGCGTGTTCGAAAAGGTCGTTGAAATGGCGCCAGAAACAGAACACGCAGCAGTAGCACAACGAAACATCGAACATATCATTGCATTTGAAGAATGGCAATCTAAACGCGAACAGATGAAGAAGCCTGATAACCCTGAAATTGTAACCTTAAGAGAACAGGTAGAAAAAGACCCGAATAATGCGAGGCTGCTGATAGCATTAGGCAAAGCCTATGATGCAATTGAACGTTACGGAGAAGCAGAGAACGTATTTAAACAAGCAGTCAACATAGATTCTTCAAACGCAGAGCTTTACAAATTACTTGCATTGGTCTCTAACGAGATCTTAATGCAGGGGTATGACCCGAGAATCTCAATGGATACTGATTTCCGCACAGACCTTGCATTTGAGTCTATTGCTTTTCTCGATAAAGCCGCTGCTTTAGCACCGCATGATATTGAACTCAGATTGCTCAGGGGAATCAGTGCTGTTGAAATGCCGTTTTTTGTCGGAAAACTCGAACAAGGAATGAAAGATCTAGAATTAGTATTAGCAAGTGATGCCCCCACTTCAGCAAAGTCAGAGGCTCTGTACTATTTAGGTAGAGCGCATCAGAAAAAAGCAATGACCTATTGGATCAAAGTTATATCTGAATATCCAGATGCTGAGGCGTCACAATCTGTTTTTAGGGAATTAAACCCTTCTGTAAAACGTATCGACCTTTCACAATATAAGACCCCTTTTGTCACGATAGATTTTGTCCTTGGATTCAAAGATGAATTGGCGCCACAGACAGCAGTCTGGGTCGAAACGGCAGATAGCGCATTTGTCAAGACAGTCTATGTATCTGGATTCAGTGGTTATGCCAAGGGCAGGCAGGTCAATCTTCCAATGTGGGCACATTCCTCCCAATTCATTGATACCGATGCTATAACTGGTGCAAGCATCGATTTAGGACATCATATCTATGTCTGGAATTTGAGAAACAATTCTGGTAAAGCGGTGAAAGCAGGAGACTATGTCGTCAAGGTAGAGGTCTCATATTGGCCAAGCATGCAGTATCAGCGTGTTGAGGCTCCGATCACGATAGGTAAACAAGATGACCACGTTGTAGTAGAAGAAGGAAATCTTATTCCCTATCTGGAAGTTAAATATGTTCGTAGATAAATGATTTGCTCATTCGAAAAGACATCAACTTGACAAATTAGGAATTCCTTCCTATACTCTTCTTAACCATGATCCTCCTCATAGAGCCGTTTCGGAAGAGAAGAAAAAAACTGTGTGATCTACTGAGTAGAGAAAGAATAATAGGCGTTGACTCAATCCCGGAGACCCTGGAGATGGTGTGCAAATTCAAGAACAATTTTGAGGTTATCATAGCAAATATCCATCTTCTCTATCAGATTTTATCCAGAGAGACGCTCTTCAGATTATGCAAAAGGCTGTACATCGACATCCCGCCGCTTCTGGGCCTATATACTAAGGGCGATGAGAAAATAAAAGAAGAGTTTGAAAAGAAGTACTCACAATATAGGCTTATAGAATATGACGAAGAAGATGATCATTTTCCAGAACGATACATTCATGCGCTAAAAGAATTATACCCGGATGTTGTTGTTGATGTGAACAAAGCGACAGAAACGTGGTTGAAAGGAGAGGAAACAAAAGAACTCATAGAAGCGCGCAAATGGCTTGAGCAAGAGGGATTCATTGAACCAGGGGAAAAGATATCACAGAAAGAAGATTATAGAAAGATGTATTTTAAACTCAAAAAAAGATATGATGAACTTTTGAGTTATGTGAAAAAGTTGGCTGAATTTGCAAAGAACGAGTGATCATTAAGCTCATCTGCCCACAATATTTCCCAAAGGAGCTCGGCTGGTATTTCGATAATTACCGAAATATTAGATAGGAAAAAAACAGCCGGAAATGACATTCTCATCATTGACAAGTACATTTGTACAAATATATTGATGCTGTGAAAGAAAAACAGGGCCGTCAGGAGTACACAAAAGATCAACAACGTCTCTATGAAGACCTTGCCTGGACCTGGCCGATTATCAGCCCACCCGAGGAATATAGAGAAGAATCAGAAAGAATAAAGAAGATTATATTACAATATTCACAAATTCCTGTGAGGACACTACTCAATCTCGGTTGCGGCGGCGGACATGTTGATAGTGTATTGAAAAAATATTTCAAAATAACAGGTGTTGATGTCAGCAAAAACATGCTCGCCTTAGCAAAAAAATTGAACCCACAAGCCAGCTATGTGCGCGGTGATATGCGCAGGATTAGGTTGAAAAAGAGGTTTGACGCAGTACTCATCCACGATTCAATCAATTATATGCTCACCCAGAACGATCTGCGAACGGCATTCCGAACAGCCCATGTGCATCTCAAACCAGGAGGTGTGCTGTACACGTTTGTTGAGGAACACGATAAGCTCAGGCAACCTAATGTCCATTTTTCTACCCATAAGAAAGGTAACACTGAAATAACATTCATTGAACATCAGTATGACCCGAATCCAAAGGACACTACCTACGAGAGTACATTCATTTCGTTAGTGCGTCGAAACAGGAAATTAAAAATCTATACTGACCGACATCTCTGTGGTATCTTTCAATTAAAAACATGGTCAAAAATTCTCAGAGAAATCGGATTCAATGTAAGACAATTAGGCTTCAAATACTCGAAGCTGCCAAGAGGAAAAACGATTCCAGAACTGGTCTGCCTGAAGCCTACAGGATAGTTCTACGCCTTATGCGCTGGACGCAAAGTAAACTGCGCCGATGACACCTGCATCATCTCCTAGTTGTGCAGGAATGATTTTATAGTTGCGAAATTGTGCACCCAACAATCTCTTTGCTACTGTCTTTCTCACTGGATCAAACAGTACCCTACCTGCTCGTGATACTCCACCAGATATAACGATGACATCAGGGTCAAAAAGAGCAATTATATTTATTACGCCTATGCCAACATAAAATCCGATTTCTGAAAATACCTCTTTTGAAATCTTATCACCTTTCTTCGCCTCTTGAGCGATTATTTTGGGTGTGAGCTTTTTATATCTTCTCAAGGAGCTACGCCCCTTACGCATTCTTCTTTTTGCATTAGCCACGATAAATTTGGCACCAACATATCTTTCAAGACAACCATAATTATTACAGGTACACGGAGGACCGTTAAATTTTATGACTGTATGACCAAATTCACCAGCAAAACCATTTGCTCCGAAGAGTGGTTTGCCCTCACAGATTGCCGCACCGCCGACACCAGTGCCGAGAGTAAAGAGGAAAACATTATCATAACCTTTTGCAGCACCATACTGCCACTCGCCGAGGCAGACGGCATTCACATCATTGAGAATCTTCACCGGTAACCTAAACTCTTGTTTGAGTATCTGACCCAATGTAATGTCATTCCATCCAGAAAGATTAGGAGAATATCTCACCATACCTGTTCTTGAATCAATGATACCAGCAATACCAATACCAACGCCTGACGCATCGGCAACAAAAGGCCTTATTGCTGCTTTAATCTGCTTAATTACCTCTGTAACACCGCTCTGTGCCTTTGTAGGCAACTTCATTCTCTTCTCTATCGTTCCATTACGGACAAAAGCAGATTTTATATTTGTTCCCCCAATATCAACACCAATAAACATCTTTTTTTTCATATCTTTATATTACCTGTTTTTAACCTGTGGTCAATATCGTAGTTCGTATAGTTGGATGGTCGGATTGTCATCATAATCTAATCGTCGTATAGTCGAATAGTCTGATTGTTTAACACTCTTATCGTCTTATAGTCTCATAGTCCAATAGTTGTATAGTCTCATGGTCGCATGGTCTTATTGTCTTATTTATTCAGCTCAACCTCTATTATGGTAAAGACATTAAATGGATTTGAATAATTTTGACTGATTGTAAAGTCAGCAGGAATTTTCGCTGGCAAAACTGTCGCCGGGTGACATACTTCCTGTATCCCGCAGACCATTGGGAACACCATTCACTCTGCTCGTCGTTGTGTGATTACCCTCAATGTCTACCCACAGCACTGTTTCTCCTTGATTGACTGTTAAGGATTCTGCATCAAAAACAAAGTTGAGCATGTCGACTCGATGAGTTGTGCCTGCTGACTGCATAGGGACTAAAATCCAAAATGCCAAAATTAATGATGTTATAACTCTCATAATTACCCCCTTCTACATACAGGACAATTCTAAAATGAAAAGTGTTTACTGAAAGAACCCACCTGAAAACTTCGTTATCAAGTGGGCTTTATTTATGCAAACTGAGTATTTAGAAGTTAAATTGCAGGGTTACTAAGATTTTTGTAAGTCTACTGTTCCTCTTCGACCTCCGGCATCTGTAGCAGAATCACATCCAAGGTTTCTGTCTTCTTACCCGATATACTGCAATACGCAGTCACTGCTATTTTGTCGCCTTCTTGAGCATCACCTATTATATACATAATCTCTTGTTTTTGTTTATCTGTCTGCGTCTTGAATGTTTGTGTGATAATTTCTTCACCATTCAGTTCAACAACTACTTTCTCAATGTAGTGTCTTGAGGGATCGTCGACAACATGCGATATGTTTACCCTTAATACTTTTGTGTTTGATTCAAAAACCAATTCGATACTCTTAGGTGGATGGGCAAAGACAGGCGTGAGCAGTAATATAGAAAACAAAAGAATAGAGGCGGCAATTCTATATTTCATATTTTCCTCCTTTCTATAACACCAACACTATGATAGGTGTTTAATGCAAATTCTACAGAAGTTCTTATTAGACATGCTCGCTGTTGTCTGATTGTTTCATAGTCTTATCGTCCCATAGCCTCATTGTCTATAGTCGGATAGTCTGATTGTCGGAATGAGTCCTACGGCGACTTCTCTTTCTTCTCTTTGTCTTTTTCTTTTATGAGGCGAATGCTATTGGAGCCACACTTCAGACATTGCCTCTCTATCATGACACCCTTTTCATAAGGAAACTTAGCTATAGCACCACACCGTAAGCACTTAAAATCCCTTTCCTCAGCCATTAAAACCTCCAGTTTTAGTCTAATTGTCTTATAGTCGGATAGTCTACTTGTCTCATCGTCTGATTGTCTCATAGTCGGACTATCTGACTATCCAACCACTCGACTATTTCTTCTTCAGCTTCTCTTCTTTCTGTCTCTCCTTCTCCTCTTCTTCAGTCAGCACCTTTATCGTATGTTCGATCTCTTCTTTTGTTACCTTCTTCCTCAATTCTTCAATGTCTTGCATTGCCTTTTGGAATCGCTGACCCTCGGCTGCACTAATCCACTCAAGGAGTAATCTTTCTGGTCTGATGCCCCAACGTTCTAGTTTATCCCACAGCTTTTCAACTCTCTTTTGCGTCCATCGGTTTGCGTCAATGTAGTGGCAGTCAACATAGTGGCATCCTGATACAACGACTATTGGTGCGCCTTTTCTAAATGCATGCAGTACAAACTTCTCATCTACCCTACCACTACACATTGTCCGTATTAATCGCTGATTTGGAGGATACTGCAACCGTGCACCACCGCAGGTATCAGCACCAGCATAAGAACACCAGTTGCAAGCAAAAACGATAACCTTCTCATGAGGATTTTCTTCAAGGTGGGCATCGATTTGGGTTATTAGCTGTTCATCAGTGAAGTGCTTCATGGTGATCGCACCGAAACGGCACTCAGCTGCACACGTTCCACACCCTTTACAGATCGCCTCAACATAGGTAATCGTCTTTTTCTTCGGATCAACTGCGATTGCATTGTATGGACACGCCTGCGCACAGGTAGTACAGAAACGGCATAGATCGGCATTAATTGTTGAAGTAATAGCCTCGAGCTTAACGACACCTGCAGAAAGAAGTGTCTCAGCCCGTGCTGCAGCAGCACTCGCCTGAGTAACTGAATCCTTTACATCCTTGGGAGCCTCAGCACAACCAGCAAAGTACACACCAGTAGTTGTCGCATCAACCGGCTTCAGTTTAGGATGTGCTTCCATGAAAAAACCATCCGCAGTTTTTGATAGTGTGAGTAGTCTTTGAACCTCCGGCATGTCCAATCTCGGTGTCACGCCTACAGAGAGCACCATCATATCAAACTCGTGTTCTTCAATCTTATTTGAGGTAGTGTCTTCAACCAAAGCATTCAAATTGCGCGTTTTTGGATCTTCAATAATCTCACCAGGAATACCCCTGATGTATCGTACGCCTGCCTCTTTGCTACGTTTGAACAGATCTTCAAACCCCTTGCCGAACGCCCTGATGTCAATATAAAATACCTTTGCCTGGATATCAGGATAGTGGTCTTTCAAGAGGAGCGTATCCTTTATAGTATTCATACAGCAGATGTTACTACAGTACGATTTACCGAGTTTCTCACAACGTGAACCGACACATTGAACGAAACCGACAGTCTTTGGTCTTTTTCTATCGGTTGGTCTGATAAAGTGTCCGTCAGAAGGTCCACCCGCAGATAAGAGACGCTCGAATTCCATACTCGTGATAACATTTTCATACTGTGTATAACCATATTCATCTAACACTGTGGGATCAAATACATCCATACCTGTAGCAACAATTACGGTGCCGACATCAAATTCCAGTATTTCGTCTTTGGCGTCATAGTCAATACATTTCTTATCACATTTCTCAGCACACTTGCCGCAGGCGATTGGGTTTGTACCGAGACAGTTCTCCATATCAATTAGAGATGCTGACGGAACTGCCTGAGGGAATGGAATGTAGATAGCCTTTCTACTTGACATGCCTTGCTGGAATTCATCAGGGACAATAACGGGACAAACCTCGGCACACTCACCACATGCCGTGCATTCATTCTCATTTACATAGCGCGGCTTCTTCAGTACCCGAACATGGAAGTTGCCTACATATCCAGAAATCGACTCAACGTGACTGTAGGTCAGCAGTTTTATGTTGGGATGTCGACCGACATCCATCATCTTTGGACCGAGTATTCATATCGCACAGTCCATTGTGGGAAATGTCTTTGCCAATTGCGCCATGATTCCGCCGAGTGAAGGTTCTTTCTCAACAAGATAAACCTGATAACCAGCGTCAGCCAGGTCGAGCGCTGACTGCATGCCTGCAATACCACCACCAATGACAAGCGTTGCTTTCTTCACCTGTATCTCAGTCTCATCTTGTGCTTCAAGGTATCGTGCGCGCGCAACGTATGCCTTAACAATATCCCTTGCCTTTTCTGTGGCAGCTTCACGATCTCCCATATGTACCCAAGAGCACTGTTCTCGAATGTTTGCCATATCAACAAGGTATGGATTGAGGCCGACAGAAGAAACGCATTCCCTGAATGTTGGTTCATGCATGCGAGGCGAACAAGAAGCAACGATAACTCTATTGAGTTTCTGTTCTTGTATCGCCTTTTTGATCGCTGCCTGTCCTGGCTCTGAACACATGTAACGGTTCTTTGCTGTGTAGACCACATTGTCCATCTTTTCTGCATCCTGAACGATCTTATCAACATCAACCGACCCTGCGATGTTGGTACCACATTCGCAGACAAAGACACCAATCCTTAAATCATCCTGCGGCATTTAGATCACCTCCTTCTGAGCAAATCCTAATCTCGAAATTCTAAATACTACACAACATCTCAATCCTGAATTTAAATGTCCAAAACGCTCACTCCCTAATGTTTCTTCTCGATGATGACTATGGTAAGTTTGTTTTGGACTTTGTGCTTGATTAATTCGAATTTGTCTGGAATTTAGGATTTCGGATTTAGAATTTTTAAATATATTATTCATATTTTCATTATTCCTTCAATTTTTTCTAAGACCTTATCTGCCTTTATCCGATGGGTGTGAAGACCAACCTCTTTTGGTCCAAGACCCTGGGCAAGTCCGAGCAGTTGAAATATGTAAATGACAGGAATATTGTATGTCTTCCCCTTTTTCCGGGAGATCATTATTTGTCCTAAATCAAAGGAAGAAAAACAGGTAGGACATATCAATCCCATACAATCTGCACCACTCTTTTCAATCGAAGAGAATACTGCGCTGGTCATTTCTAGGGGAAGTTCATCATCCATACAGCCTTTTCCACAACAGAGCAACTTTTCCTGATGCTCGATCGGTTTCGCGCCAATAGCGGTTACAAGATCATCGAGAATACTTGGATAGTCAGCATCATCAACATGCATAATCTGACTCGGTTTCAGAAGATGACAACCATAATGTATCGCTACTGTTACATTTTTGAGCGGTCTTTTCACCGATTTCTTGACAACATCCATTCCAAGGTCGTCTCTGATCAGCACTACTGCATGCTTTACCTTTACCGTACCTTTGTATTCACGATTTATCCTCTTGAGACGCTTGTTCACTAAATCACGCAATGCTGGGTCTTCGCCGAGTATATGCTGTGCTTCTCTTAGAGTCGAGATACACCCTGAGCACATGGTAATCACATCAAGACCGGTTTTCTCTGCAACAGCTAGATTTCGTGCGGCAATCGTTAGCCACTTAACCTTGTCACGTGCCTTGAAGTAGATCGGATCAGGGCAGCATGTGAACCCGTCGATATCGACTAGTTCAACACCTAATCTGGGCAACGTATTTCTGATTGCCAGTTCCATTTGCGGATATTTGAGGGGCATCATACAACCCCAGAAAGGAATTACTTTCATAGTTGTTGTGCTCTTCATAATAAATACAATCCTAGAAATTCTATAGCACTGCCACAGAGACCGTACTGTGAAATCAAAATCAGACCGAGCATCGTACCTATTGTTGTTATCCCAAACGCAACTGCGACGATCGCTACCGAAGCTATATTAACCCGTGCTGCAGGGTATTGAACAAGCGGAATTAGGGATTCGCATAAGCCAAAAACAAAAATTACAGAAAGAATCCATAATGTAATACTAAAGGTCTTTATACTACTCCGCTGTCGTGCCTCGGCCAAAACAACAAAAGGCAGATAATGGTCTGATCCTAGTATGGTGTGAACAAAACCTACTGTGATTGCAGTCCACATCAATATGACTACTTCATGGGACATTAGATCTCCTTAATCCTCTGTTTTCTTTTCTCCAGAAACCGAGGCTGGTTCTTCCTCTAAAATCTGTTTTAATTCCTCTAAGGGAACTGGTCTCAACTCAGGAAGTCCCAACTCTTGTCTCCTTCTTGTCACTGCCGATGATATCGTTATACTCATTCCCGTCTTGGCAATATTTTCAGAAAGTTTTGCAAGATCAGGAGGAGCTGTTCCTTTTTTCACCGACATATTTTTGAGTGCTATGATTACTTCAATTGGCCGCACATCCTGAGGACACCGCTCATAACATGAGTAGCAGTTCGTACAGAGCCATATTGGTGAATCTTTGCCAATTAGATCCTTTTCAGCACCCAATAGTGCCTTCAAGAGTATAATACGCGGATTGAATTCTTTATTAAAACGAGCAGCCGGGCAAACCGCGACACAAGCACTGCATTGATAGCAATAATTGTGATGTTTACCACCAGGTATCTTGTCGAGTTTCTTCCTGAAATCAAAATTGACCACTATCTTTTCTTTCGGCATTTTCAACTCCCTTCCAGCTGGTCTGCAATGAGTGTCACGAGCTGAATTGTCTCAATCTTCACCTCTTTGCCAGCCTTTTCATCATTCATCGCACAGTTAAAGTGAACTTCACACTTTGGACAAGAAAGGACTAACAAATCTGCCTCTGTCTCTTTTGCCTCCCTGAGTCGGGCAAGTTGTATACTCTTTGAATAGGTAGTACAGTTCATCCACGCACTCACCCCACAGCAAATTGCACGATTACGATTTCTTGCCATTTCAACAAATTTTATATCTGGTACTGCAGCAATCGCCTTTCGCGGCTCATCGTATATTCCAAGATGCCTACCGAGTCTGCAGGCATCTTGGAAAGTAACCATTCTGTCTAAACTCCTCAACTTTAATTTATTACTTGAAATCGCTTCACTTATTAATTCTGTAATATGTAGCAGCTCAAAATCACACTCAAAATATCGTGGATAATCAATTTTAAATGTTCTATAACCTTCAGGACACGAAAAGATGATTCTTTTCACACCAGCTTTCTTTATCTCATTAATATTATACTCCGCCAATCTTTTGAAATTCTCTAAGTCACCACCCCAGAGCAAATCATGGCCACAGCAACGTTCTTGCGCAAGCACGACTGGTGTGACACCAAGATGGTTAAGAATTTTTATGCTTGCTTTTGCGGCATTGAGTGTATTGATTTTCATATCATGAAAGAGCACGTCAAAGTACGGAAGACAGCCAACAAAATAGAGTACTTCACCTGATTGTGCTACATTAAGACCATCATCAATCCAGTCCATTCGCTTCTGTTCAAGATTTGGGGATGTCATGATACGCATCAAGGACTGCGCAGCACCACCATGAGAGCAGAGTGCCTCTTCACCAATCCTTTGTGCCTCCAAACGGGCTGCGAGTGTTAAACTGATATAATCTATGCCTGCTGGACAGCGTTCGTCACAGAGTTTGCAGGTGAGGCATGCCCAGATATTCTTGTCCTTGAGCAAATCGAGGTTTGCACTCTTCAGTGCCTTGTTTACGAGAATCCTGGGAGAATAACCGCGATTAAATCGCGAAACTGGACACACACCCGTGCACTTACCACACTCAAGACAGAGATACGCCCTTGATTCTTTTATTGCCTCTTTTATAGTCATTCTAAAATTATGGGTTATCAGGACAACAGGTCATCAGGCAGTGGAAATCAGGAAACGAGGATATCAGGCAAAAACCCCTTTTCATCTTTTCGCCCCTCTCTTTTCACGTATGTAATTAACAAAACCATTTATTCCACGAATAACCTCTTCATATTTCTCTACTAATATTTGGGCTGTTTCTGTACCGAGATATTCTTTACCTGTTAGCTTGCGTATGTGATTTTGAGTTTCTCCTGCTTCTTTACGAGCAGTCAGAAATCCTTTTATCTTATCTTTATAGTAATACGCAGTGTATCCTTCAGCAATATTATCACAAACAGAAGACGACGAACGTTCTACTTGATCTTTCAACCTGTATTTTTCTTCCCGTGGTAAAGTCTTACAGCACTTATGGATCTCTTGCATCAGCTCATATGCTTTCTGCCACACCCAAAGTTGCTCAAATCCAGCAACTGGTTTATTATTTTTGTAAGTAGCCTTACTACCCTGATCTCCTGATAAGCTGATATCCTTCACCCTGTTTCCCTGATATTCTGATATACTTCACCCTGATCATCTGATACCCTGATATTCTCTAGTTTCTTTTTCCCAACCGGTGATGGTCCAAGTTTTTTAATCGTCTCAGTAAACTCCTCTGCTACTTTTGCAAACTTTGTAGCTTCGGCTGATGAAATCCAATCAAGTTTGAGCCTCTCTTTTTCAATACCCAGCATCTCGGTAAGTCTCTCGGTAATCTTATGTACCTCAGCTGCCTTTCGGGCACCAAATATGTAATGGCAGTCTTCAAAGTGGCAGGTTGCTACTAATACGCCATCAGCTCCTAATTCAAACGCCTTTAACACAAAAGATGGCGTGACTCGACCACCGCACATGACACGGACAATCCTTATATTCGTCGGATACTGCATTCTCGCCACACCAGCACCATCAGCTGCAGGGTATGAACACCAGTTACAACAAAAGGCAACAATCTTTGGTTCGAAGGTTTGGTCTGATGGTTGGATGGTTGGATAGTTGGATGGTTTCATAGTTTTGCTATATGGTTAGATAGCTTGATCGCTTCTTGGCTGAACGCTTATGAGCGTCGTATCTTCTTAGGTAATTAATGAAACTTGTAATAAGTTTTCCTGTAGATATCGCCTGGCTATAGATTAAGTCAAAATCATTTTCCTTGATCAGCATGTCATCTATTGCAGCATAAAGATGGCTTCTCAATTCACCACAAGATCGTCTTGCATAAGTAAGAAAAGCTACATTTTCTTTGCTTGTCCCACTTTCAAAACCCTCTGCAATATTCGCCATAATCGAAAGTGCTGCACTTTTGATTTGATCACACAGAGTATAATTTTTTCTAAGAACTGCTTTTCCGAAAACTTTTGAGACCATTTTCCTTAACTTTCTTGCCTCTTTCCAACAATTCAAATCCTCAAACTTTGTTATCTTCATAATCCAACCCCTCCCCTTTAATGAAGGATTCCATTGCTTTTGACCATATAACCATGCAACCATCCAACTATTGAACCATTTGATTATCCAACTATCACTCAAACAATGCCTCCAATTGAGCCTCAATCTGTTCACTCCTGAAGTGTTTCAGATCAATTGCACCGGTTGGGCATGCTGGTACACAGGTACCACAACCTTTACATAAGGCTTCATTGACTTGCGCAACGAAGACACCCTTTTCTTTTTCAACAATATCAATCGCATGAAACTCACAGATCTCAGCACATCTACCACAGCCACGACAATATTCTTCAATGACTGAGGAGGTTATCGGAGCCAAGGTGATTTTATCATGACTCAATAGTGCTGCAACTTTGGATGCCACGGCTGATGCCTGTGAAATTGAATCACCAATATCCTGCGGAAATTGACAACACCCACACAAAAATACACCCTCGACCGTTGTCTCTACAGGACCGAATTTTGAATGTTTCTCCAGGAAGAATTTATCCTGACCCAATGGAACCTTAAAGAGCTCAGAGAGATGAAGTGAATCTTCAGCAGGCACCATACCAACTGAAAGCACAATAAGGTCAACAGGGATTGTTATGTCAGCATCGAGATCCGCAGATGGAACGGTAATTGCCTCTGCCTTGTCTGTACCGGTTATTTCTGGTTGATCTTCGTACGGTAAAAAGAGAACACCAAGTTCTCTTGCCTTTCGGTACATTCTCTCAGCTCCCTTGGAATAGACCCTTACACCTCGGTTTAGAATCGCAACATCGATACCTCTTTCTCTGAGATGGATTGCTTCCTTAATTGCTGCCTGACAGCAGTAACGAGAGCACCCTGGATTACCATCATCACCACGCGAGCCAACACACTGGATAAAGGCAACCGACTTAATATTCTTGATATTGCCAGCTAGTATTTTTTGCTCTAATTCCATATTGGTGATAACATTCGGAAATTTAGCATAGTTAAAACGCTTACCCGGATTATACAAGCTCGCTCCAGTAGCCAGGACGATTGCACCTACCGTGAATTCTCTCTCTCTGCCCATAACCTTGAGGTTTACCTGGAAGTTACCAACGTAACCAGTAACATCAACCAAGTCAGCAGATGAAATTATTTCACCACCTCCTTCTGTAAATTCCTTGATGAGTTTTTCGACGACCTCCTTTCCGGATTTGAAACTGGGATAGATGCTGGAGAGATTACGCACCAACCCGCCTGGGGCATTATTCTTTTCAATAATTTTAACGGTGAATCCGCGAGCCAGAAGATCAATTCCACACCTCAGTCCTGAGATACCAGCTCCAATTATCGCAACGTCCCGATTAACAGGCAATTCTTTCATGAAGAGCGGGGCTAATTTTCTCACCCGTGCTACTGACATCTTCATCAATTCTTTAGCCTTCTCGGTTGCTCTTTCTGGCTCGTTCTGGTGAACCCATGAACATTGATTTCTGATATTCGCAATATCAAAGAGGTAGGGGTTGAGACCAACCGCGATGAGAGAATCCTGGAAAGATGGTTCGTGTGTCTTGGGTGTGCAGGCTGCTACAACAACTCTGTTGAGTTTGTGTTCGGCTATGCGCTCCTGAATCTGACGTTGAGCAGTTTCAGAGCAGGCAAACGAATAATCTTCAACAAAGACGACATCTGGCAGGGTCTTTGCATGCTCAACCACCTCTTTGACATTAACTACCTTTGAGATATTAGGCCCACAGTGACAGACAAAGACACCTACCCGCGGTGGACCTGAAACATCTATCGGTTCTATCTCGGGTTTCTCAATCTTTAATTCGTGCCCCTTGAGAAAACAGGCAGCCTTCACTGCTGCTCCACTTGCCTCTGCGATTGAATCAGTAATATCCTTAGGGCCTGTGGCACAGCCGCACACCAATACACCCTCTCTGGTGGACTCCAGCGGCTTGATTGCTGGCTCTGTGTTCTTGAAAAACCCATCATCATCAATCTCAACACCAAGTATTGCGGCTAAATCTTTGCATCCTTTTGAAGGAATGAGAGCCGAGGCAAGGCATACGACATCAAAGGTCATTTGATTTGATTGATTTTTTTCATCTTCATAGTGTATAATCAAATCACCATGTTCGTCCTCAATCACCTTTGATGGTTTACCCTTGATATATTTTACACCCTTTTCTAATGACCGATTATAAAATTCTTCAAAACCTTTGCCAAATGCCCGTATATCAATGTAAAATACTACAATTTCTGCATCGGGATAGTATTCCTTCAATACGAGACTGTCTTTTATTGTATTCATGCAACAAATTCGGCTACAATAATTAATATCCCGACGCATATTCCTGGATCCTACACATTGGATAAAAGCAAAACGTATAGGTCCTTCTTTTTCTTTATCAATGGGTATCTTTCCTTTGGTTGGACCATCTTCTGTCATAAGTCTTTCGATCTCAAATGAAGTATAGATATTTTTATATCGAGAATAGCCATATTCACTCGCCTCTTTAGGATTTAAGTAATCGACACCCGTAGCAACGATCACGGATCCGATTGATAATTCTATCTCTCTTTCCTTCTCCTCAAAATTTATAGCATTAGCTTCACAAACTTCAATACATTTTCTGCAAACATCCTTCTTTTTAGCCTTTGTTACTATACAGTCTTCTACAGAACGTACGTAAGCTGCAGGATAAGCCTGGGCATATGGTGTATAAATAGCTTTTCTCTTACCGAGACCAAGATCAAATTCGTTAGGCACCTTCTTTGGGCAGACCGCACTGCATTCACCACAGGCAGTACATAGTTTAAGATCTACATATCTGGGATGAATCTTAATTACAGCAGTGAAATCACCTGCTGTTCCTTCTAATCTCATAACCTCAGTGTTGGTTAATATTTCGATATTAGGATGTCGACCGACATCCATCAACTTAGGACCGAGAATTCAACTCGTGCAGTCCATGGAGGTAAAGATCTTGTGGATCTGGGACATCCTACCGCCGAGTATTGGACTACGTTCTACAAGGTAAACCTTGAATCCAGCATTAGCCAAATCCAGGGCGGATTGAATCCCTGCTATGCCTCCACCGATAACGAGTGCTCCTTTTTGCATTAACGCTCCTTTGAATGCTTATCAGGAAAGCAGGATATCAGGTAGTGGTTATCAGGATATCTGGATAACAGGGCAGTAGCGTTATCCTGATTCTCTGATGTCCTGATGCACTTCATCCTGATAGGCTGATACTCTGATATTCTCATGGTCAACTGCTCTTTTTCTCCAATATCTGCTTACCATACTCATAGCCACGCTCAAATGCCTTCATGTTTAATTCTACTGCTTTTTCAGGAACTGATTCTGGCAGAGCTTTTCTCATTGCTTCATAACTAACCACATCGGTGACCGCAGTAAGAAACCCGAGCATCACCACATTTGCCACTATCTTTCTTCCGAGCTGTTCTGCAAATCGTGTCGCTGGTATGGCAAAAGCCTTAATATTATCACCAGACTTTGGTTTTACAAGATCTTCATCATAGAGTAGCATTGCTTGTTCGCCCATTTCAGGCTCGAACTTTTCATATCCTGCCTGAGACATTGCTACAAGAAAATCGGATGCAGTAATATAGGGATACAAGACTTTTGTGTCTGACACGACTAATTGGGAACTACATGCTCCACCTCGAGCTTCTGGCCCAAATGACTGACTCATTGTCGCATGTTTATTGTCATAGATTGAAGCTGCTCTGCCGACAATAATTCCGGATCTTATTATACCCTGACCTCCATACCCTGCAAACCTAATCTCAGGCATCCTTACCTCCATGAGGAGTAAATCGATCACCCAAAATCTTGCTATGTTGTGCATTATAAGAATCGATAAATGTTTGCCTCTCTTTGTCAGTGAATTTGCCAACAACGATCTTCTCTTCTGGTGTGATTGCTACATTTCTTGGGTCTTCACTGTTTTTTATTATTGAATTCTCATAGTAAAACTTCAGTATCTCTGATTCAATGTCATTGATATCTGTGTAGTAATTTGGCCCTGGTGCAAGTACCTCAATCATTGACAAACCAGCCTTGTGTAAGGCTTCTGCAAATGAATCAGCCAATTCTTCGGTATGGAGTGCGGTCCATCGAGCGGTGTATACTGCTCCGCATGAATTTCCAAGATGCGGGAAATTGAAAGGTTCTTCAAATGCTGAATAGGGTGAAAATGTAGCAGCAGTAGATGGGACCCGTTTACCTGCAATCCTTTTGTAGACGAAATTGTTAACACACATGACACAGATCTCCATATTCCTTCTTCCCCCATGTACAAAGTGGTTTCCACCGAGCGTCATCAAGTCACCAACAATCGGTACAACCTTGAGGGAAGGATTGCCGAGCTTCAACCCCGTACCGAAGGCGATAGCACGTCCTCGAGGTGTCTGAAAATAGTCAACCCCTAATTCTTTGATAACTGGGGGATTAAAAGGGATATCAGAAGACACACTAATTCTTTTGCAGTCAATACCAGATTTTTCTATGCCCTTGCCTAATGCTTGAATAAGCGAAGTCATTCCTTTAATTCGTAACCTCCTTCGAAAACGAGCTTCTCCAATCTTGTCTTGTATTCAATGACACCCTCAATCTTCTTCTCTTCTTTTACTGCATACTCGATTGCATCAGCTATGTCATTTGGATTATGAACGCCAGCACCACCATGAGGAACGAGCACAACATTTGCATGACCATGACTGCATCGAGCGACTTCAAAGACAATCTGTCCATAATTTATCTCTGGGACAACAAATGCCTTTGCATTCTTTGCGAGCTCAGTTATCCTTTCATCAGGAAATGGCCAGACAGTAACAAGCCTGAGCGTACCGACTTTAATACCTTTCTTCCTCGCTAACTCAATGCCCTTAACCGCAACCCTTAATGATATACCATATGAAACGACAATGACATCGGCGCCATCTGTTTCTTCTTCTTTTAATTCGATAATTCTCTCTTTATTCAATCTTATCTTGTCGACAAGGCGTCTAATATATTTTAATCTAAATGCTTCGTCTTTTATTGGATAACCTCGTTCATCATGAACAAGACCGGTAATGTATAAGTTAAATCCGTCACCTGCCTTTGCCATTTTGGGAACCAGATCAGGGTCTGGTTTATAGGGAAGGTATTCATCTGGTTGACCGGTGAAGAGCCGTCTCGGTTCAACTTCGATCTTGTCCGCCGCAGGTATCACAACCTTCTCTGTCATGTGACCGACACACTCATCAGACATTATCATGACAGGACAACGATATCTCTCTGCGAGATTAAATGCCTTTATCATGTAATCGAACATTTCCTGTGGTGAGTCAGGTGCTAGGGCGATCAGCTCATAGTCACCATGTGAGCCCCAGCGTGATTGCATCATGTCCGCCTGCCCTGCTTTGGTCGGGACTCCAGTTGAAGGTCCACCACGTTGAATATTGAGAAGCACAAAAGGTGTTTCAACCATCGCCGCAAAACCAATATTCTCCTGCATGAGTGAGTATCCCGGACCAGATGTGATAGTCATTGACTTGACACCTGCCCAGGCTGCGCCCAGCACAGCAGCCATGGAACCGAGTTCATCCTCCATCTGTATAAACACGGCTCCAACTTGAGGGCCCCTCCGACACATTGCCTCAAAAGCCTCGGTTGACGGCGTAATCGGGTAGCCGGCAACTAATTTACATCCTGCAGCCAGAGCACCATATCCAGCAGCAACATCGCCATCAATGTAGTAGACACCTGTTAATACATCTTTTGGATTAGCCTTCACCTCGTAAGACCTCTCTTTATCAGTTTATTAATATTGCTTGTCTTTGTAAAATTTACCATTCTCTTCACTTTTTAGGCCATGTAAAAATCAAAGGTCTAACCGGGTTCATTTTTGCTCCCCTTGACCTCTGAAAGCCACTCATTATATCGTTCCATGTAGGTAGGTCGTTCTCTATCCACGAATTTACCACATATGATCTTGGTCTGAAACCCAATATCAAGATTCTTGGTGTCTTCTCCGTGTCTTATTTCGACATTATCATGATAAAATCTCATCATATCGAGTCCATCGCCGAGCCTATTGATTCTAGAGTAATACATACCACATGGTGAAATGACTTCTACAACAGAAAACCCTCTCTTCTGTAATGCCTCAGCTATAGAATTTGTCAACCTTCGAACATGCAGCGCTGTCCATCGTGCCACATATACGGCACCAGAGGAATCTGCAATATAAGGAATATTGAACGGCGGCTCGACACAGCCATAGGGAGAAGTTGTAGCATATGCAGCGAGCGGAGTTGTCGGCGCAACCTGCCCTCCTGTCATTGCATAAATGAAGTTATTCACACATATCACAAGCATATCAATATTTCTTCGAGCAGCATGTATAAAATGATTGCCGCCAATTGCTATCAAGTCACCATCACCTGAAAAAACAACAACCTTTATTTTGGGATTTGCGACCTTGATTCCCGTTCCAAAAGCGATAGGACGACCATGGGTTGTATGGAAAGAATCGAGTTTGACATAACCTGCAACCCTACCAGTACAGCCAATACCTGATACGATGCTTACCATATTAGGATCCATGTTCGCCTTCTCAAGGGCAGCAGTAAAGGCAGTAACTGCAATACCAATTCCACAGGTCGGACACCAGATATGCGGCATCCTGTCCATACGGAGCAAGTTGTCCATGGGATGGACCAGGTCCATCATTGATGGTTCGTGGTTCACTGTCTGTTTTGTCTCCATGCTACACTCCCTTGTACTCAATAACTCGATCCTCTATCTTTTTCGTCTGCAATGCTTGTTTGATTGCTGCTACAATATCCGTGGCATTCTCAACGCCCTTCTCACCGTGAGAAACAAAAAAAACATTTGCGTATCCATAAGTGCATCGTTCGACTTCGGAAACAATCTGGCCGAAATTCATTTCCGGTACTACATACGCCTTCACTTTTTTTGCGAGCTCCGCTACCCTCTTCTCTGGAAAAGGCCAAACAGTACAGAGTTTAAGACTTCCTGCCTTGATTCCGGACGCGCGTGCCTGCTCAATCGCCTTGAGCGTAGCCCTTGCAGTTGTTCCATATGAAATTACAATAACCTCAGCATCCTCCGTGTTGATCTCCTGTACCTCAACAATTTTGTCGGCATAATTACGCACCTTCTTCACCAAAGGATGTACATTATATTCCTGACATTCTTCAAACATAATCGGGTACCCACGGTCATCATGGGTTAATCCCGTTACATGAAACCGGTATCCTTGACCAATGTCGACCATAGGAGGAACAAAATCTTGATCCCGTTTGAATGGCAAGTAACTATTTTTAGGTCCCCTATAATATCTGCGGGGTTCAATGTAGATCTCATCAGCAGGAGGAATCACCACCTTTTCCTCAAGGTGTGCTAAGTATTCATCCGACATCACTGCTACAGGTATACGAAAGCGCTCTGAAAGATTAAAAGCCTTAATAGTGAATTCAAACATCTCCTGTGGAGTACTTGGTGCAAAAACGATAATTTCATAATCTCCGTGTGAGCCCCAGCGCGATTGCATGATATCTGCCTGCGCAGCACGGAGTGGCATTCCAAGACCAGGACCAACCATTTGAACGTCAACAATAACACAGGGAGTCTCAAGCATCACCCCGAGTCCGAGATGCTCCATCATGAGAGAAAAACCAGGCCCAGAGGTCACCGTCATTGACCTCTTGCCTGTCCAAGAGGCACCAAGCACCGCTGCAAGAACAGAAATTTCATCCTCCATTTGGATAAACGTAGCATCAACCTCCTTTGCCCGATCAAGGAATCTTTGTGATACTTCGAGTGCAGGCACGATAGGGTAGATACCTAAGAAACGACACCCGGCTGCAAGTGCACCTTCTGCACAGGCATAATTCCCACTCAGGGTATGTGTACCAGTCAATACGCCCTTTGGATCTGCCTTCATTTCACTCCTCTTTCGGTTGCAGCATTGATGGTTTCTCTTCTTCCTTCAATGTCACAAAGATAGCAAATTCTGGACAGAGCATCTCACACAAATGGCATTCAACACAATCATCAGGGTTCTTAACATATGGAGGATGATACCCTTTTGTGTTAAATTCTTCAGACATTTCTAAGACATCTTTAGGACAGTACTCAACGCAGAAGGTGCATCCTTTACAGCGATCCTTGAATATGTGAATCTCACCACGAGGTACTTTAATTTTTCCGAAATCTAGGGGTTTACGCCACAGTTTCATAGTTTCTCCTTGATGTATCACCTATCATATGTAAAAAGCGATTTATGTCAAGGAATTCTCATTAAAATTTGTTATAACCCCACTCCAATTTTGATTATAACAAAAAAAGGGGGAATGTCAAGAGAAGCTTACTCTTCCTGCTCTTCGGCGTGATGTTTAATAACCCGTGCCTGGGCAATATAAATCACATCTTCGCATATGTTGGTTGATAGGTCCGCAATACGCTCAAGATTCTTCGCTACGAGAAGGAATGGTATAGCAGCGCCAATCTTCTGTGGATGCTCAAGTACGTAGGTGAGGAGAATTCTCATTGTTTCATCTCTCATTCCATCAACAGTACTATCTCTTTCACACACCTTTTGTGCTTTTTCTGCATCATTATTCATAAAGCTCTCTACACTATTCCGTAACATCTCGATGACTACTCTGACCATAGACCAGATATTAGTCACTGGCTTGATATGTTTTTGCTCAATCAGAAAACTTACACAGCCAGCAATATTTACTGCATGGTCACCCATGCGCTCAAGGTCATTGTTGATCTTAATAACGCCGATTAAGAATCTTAAGTCAGCACCGACAGGCTGATGCCGCGCAATGAGTTCTATACACTGCTCTTCGATCGCAATCTCAAATTTATCAATACGATGGTCGATTTCACTAATCTCTGCTGCCTTTCTGAGATCTTTTTTCTCAAGCGCCTCAAGCGATTTCGTAATTGACTCTTCAACCAATGATGCCATCTCCAAAAGATTCTTCTTGACATTGTGTAGTTCTTCATCAAAATGGCGGTCCATGATGACCTCCTTTTTCTAAAGGTATCGTTTACAGGCAAAGGTTACGAAGCCCGTATCGTCCATCGGCAACGGATTAATGTCTGTAACCCATATGACGTAACCCTCAGACGAAACGGGCATCGTCGTCCCGCTGTGCAAGGATTCTCGCCTTTTTCGGAACCGTATAACGAAACCAATCTTGTCTATCCAAACCTCCCACTGATATAACCAAATGTTCGTTCATCTGCGGGATCGGTAAAAACTTTCTTTGCCGTATCAAATTCAATCAACTCGCCGAGAAGCATGAAACCTACGTCATCAGCAATTCGTGCTGCCTGCTGCATGTTATGGGTGACGATTACAATGGTATACTTCTGTTTTAACGTAATCATCAATTCTTCGATTTTACCGGTAGCAATCGGGTCCAAGGCTGAACATGGCTCATCCATCAACAATATCTCTGGCTCAACCGCAAGAAGTCGAGCAATGCACAGTCGTTGCTGTTTCTCTGAGGAGAGACTCACTGCTGATTGTTGCAGGTGATCCTTGAGATCGTCGAATAGATCGACCGCAGCCAAAGAGCGCTCGACAATCTCG
>Ga0209636_10001652_pt1 | contig 22559 bp, 30 predicted proteins | sample DeeMarSWOR152_54_FD_187464 | JGI IMG/M metagenome (GOLD analysis project Ga0209636, IMG submission 187464) | Marine sediment microbial communities from White Oak River estuary, North Carolina - WOR-1-52-54 (SPAdes) (version 2) | ecosystem: Environmental > Aquatic > Marine > Intertidal zone >...
ACCGATCGAAGTCAAGCCTTAATAAAGGAAAGAGGAAGCAAAGATAAATGTTATGGGACGTCTCACCCTTAAGGGTGAGGCAGGAGGATATTGTTGACAGCGTCACAGTAGACGCTATTATTTATAACCCAGGTGGCTCCCATTTGGGCGCTTTTCTTGGTCCCCTTTTAAGCGCTAATCACCACCTGTCGAGGATGGCGCATTGAAACTGATGTTGAATTGTGAGCTTTCCGTGTATGTCGAAATCTGGCAGAGGAAAGTTATCAACTTATTTTCATTGTCCTTTTTGATGGTCAATCCCAATATTCCAAGCAGCTCTTGCGATGATATTGGCTGCATCTATTGCGTCGCGCACGATTCTGGTATAGGTTTCAGCAGGGATTTCAGCCATCAAAATAGCCTGCCGCAAGACATCTATGATCTTTTCGCGTGTAGCCCCAGTTTTTAGACACTCAATCACACACGGTACAACAGCGTCACGGTCACGCTTGCTTGCAATCACTGATCCCAGTGCGATAAGTTTTTCAAGCTTAGGTGACAGACTACCCTCTCTGCGGAGAGCACTGACATCTTTCCTGCCCTCGAGAACTTCGCGGATCTCCTCGCAAATCTCGTCGATTTTTTGCTTCTCTTCATTGGGAACATAATTCGTATTTTCAAGCATTTATTTTCTCCATCTTCGAAGGAAGATTTAAGACATCGATAATTCTACAGTAAGTTTGTCATGTTTTACGCTGGATTCTACAGAATATCGCATCATAGGAACCGATCGGGGCCTTTTTGGAGATCTGTTTATCCATTGTTAAACAGCTCATCCTGACCTTCCGTGGGCATTTCCATAGACGATTGTTTCCGAAAGGTAAAACCTTAAACGGTTACTGGTTGTCGGGCTCTGCCAGAGAACAAACAATTTGCATCCCTTGTTCGATGCTTTTAGTTATATGGCAGCTGTCGGCTGCTTCTAAGATACCTTGGCGCTGCTGCTCGGACAATTTTGCTCCCAGGCGGATTTTAGCATCGATTCTGGACGTGAGCGATGTCTTGGTACCCGATGCTGCTGTATCTAATGAACTGGTTTCTATGCGGCGGCTCAATTCGATCATCATATCGTCGTAAGGAATACCTTGGTCCTTACAGAACTTAGCGATATAGCCACCAATACACATTCCAATCGAAGCCTCAAAAAGCTGAGCAGGCCACATCCCATTCCGTTGCTGATTTCCATCCTCACCGCGTCCGGTTGTAACGGTGTATTCTCTGCACGTAGCCGAAAAACGGAATCCGCTTTCATACTTAACCAGAATTTCCATTGGCAATGACTCCTCATCTCTTACAGAGCATTTTATGAATTCCCTCTGCTGCTAACTTAGCATCGGCAATGGCAGTTACTGCGTCTAAATTCAGATTTACTATGTCGCCCCCGGCGAATACCCTGAGGATTGAGGTCATACCATTTTCGTCAACCTTTACTTTTCTTTGCGGCGTAAACTCCAGATTTTCAAAGAGCCCTTTTGGCAGGAACGAAAAATCAGGGGCCTGGCCAATGGCTTCAATTATCATGTCCCCTTGCAGGAACATTTGCTTTTCTTCATAAAAAGTGGGGCTGAATCTGCCCTGTTCGTCAAATACGGACTCGACTTTTACGCATAAGAGTCCTTTTATTCTGTCGTCTTCAACTTTAGCTTCTTTTGGTCCCCAGCCAGGATTAAATTGAATCCCTTCTGCCTTTGTATCTTCGATTTCCTCTTTTGTTGCGGGCATCTCGTTCCAATCTTCCAGAGAAACCGTTTTAGTAATCACGTTCTCGCCGGGATATTGGATATGTTGTAAACGTAAGGCTTCTCTGGCTACATCCATAGCCACATTCCCACCACCGATAACGATTATTTCTTTGCCTACTTTTGTTCCTGAGCCGATCTTGCCCTCTTGCAGGAAGGGAAGTGCCTGATGAGCTTTGTCGATATTTTTAACCTTTGTGGAACGGCTAACAGTTGTTCCTATACAAAGATAGATTGCATCGTATTCTCTTAGAATATCTTCAAATAAAATATCTTTGCCCACAGTGGTATTGAATCTAAACTCAACTCCCAAAGAAGCAATATGATTGACATCCTTGTCAATCGCCTCAATGGGCAATCTGTAAAGCGGTGGACCAATTCGCATCATACCCCCACCGCCTGGCAGGCAATCAAACGCGGTGACCTTATGTCCCTTCAAGGTAAGAAAATAAGCTATGGATAAACCGCTTGGGCCTGCACCTATAACTGCAACTTTTCTACCGGAAGGTTCGGCTGGCTTAAGCTCTAACGCAGTTTTGTAATCTTTAATCGAATCCGCAGCGAACCTCTTCAGCCACCGTATAGCTACCGCCTGTCCCCTTATACTCAATGAACAGGCTGCTTCACAATGCTTCATACATATTCTTCCACAGATTGAGGGTATTGGATTGTCCTCAAATATTTTCTTTAAGGATTCATCAGGTTTATCCTCGTAGATAGCCTTAACATAATCAGAAATCTTCAGATGTGCCGGGCAGGCTTCCTCGCATAACTTACATTCCAGACATCGAGAAGCCTCTTTTTGGGCTTCTTCTTTGCTGTAACCTATCACCTGTTCTATAAAGGATAATTTCCTTTCCTCAGGCGCAACCTCGGGCATAGGCACACGCTGCGGCTCGAACAAGGAGTAGTCAAGATCTGATACGAATCCTTCGTAGTTTTCTTTGCGGTGTGCCAGACTCGCTTTAAGTATAGAATACTGTCCAGAGCCGAGGAAATGTTCTTTATCCGAATTTTCATCTTTTGGAAAGAAGGTGAAGGTATCCGTGTCAAAGTGTATATGGAAATAGTCTCTGGATAGTCTCAAGGAACCAGCAGGGCAGATGTCCACACACAAGCCGCAAAAACAACATCTGCCATAGTCGAGTTTGGGACGTTCATTTTTTTCGCTGGCCTTTGGCTCTATCTCAGGTATTTCTACCATGGTGATAGCTTCATTTGGGCATATATCAGCGCAATTGCCGCAGCCTGTACATTTTTCCCAGTCGTTTAGATGGAAACCTCGGTATCGCAGCGCTGGCTCTTTGGATTCAAAAGGATACCTCAGGGTACGCGGTTTTTTGAACAAATAATTGATTGCTTTGAAGGGACTTAAGAGACTACCTTTTTTATCTGTTGTTTTTTCTTTCATCGGTCTATCTCGGGAGCAACTACATATAAACTTATCATTATATTTCCGACATCAGCAATACTGGCATTTTTCAGTAACTTTTCCAAAATAATCAAACCATTAGGATAAGAGGGAGTTCTGAAATGTACCCTATAAGGCTTATAGCCGCCGGAACTTACCATATAGAGACCTAATTCTCCCCGAGAAGATTCAACTCTCACGTAAGTTTCGGCCTTTGGTATCCTCCATTTGAACGGATTCGGTATTCTGTTATAGACCTCTCCTTCAGGCATGGCGTCAAGCAGCTTGAATATCATATGAACGCTTTCGATCATCTCATCTCTTATCACCCAGACTCTCGAATAGGCATCGCCTTCTTCTCTTACAGGGACATCCCAATCCACTTTATCGTAGGCGGCATAAGGTTCAACCTTTCTAATATCAAATTTCATCCCTGTTGCCCTTAAAGTTTGTCCTGTTGCTCCGAATTCCTTTGCCTGCTGTTGAGTTAGTTTTCCTATGCCTTTGGCCCGTTCATAAAAGAGACGGTTATTAAAAAACGTAGCATCGTAATCCGGCACACAGCCACCTATGGAATGCAGCGTATTTACAATTTTATCCTTAAATCCTGGCGGGAAATCACGTCTTACGCCGCCGGGCCATATGTATATGTGATAGACTCTGCCTCCAGTGAGTTCTTCAAAGAGATCCAAAATAAGGTCTCGGTGGTACATTGCCCATTGAGCTACGGTATCAAAACCGAGCATGTTAGCATAAGCCCATAAGCCAAATAGATGCGAAGCGACCCGGGAAAGCTCAAGGTAAATACTCCTTATATAATGTGCTTTTTCTGGCACTTCTATATTTGCCAATTTTTCAACTGCCATTGCGTATACCATTTCCATAGAATCAGGCTCTACAACATTTATTCTGCAAACCATCGGGAAGTTCTGTATCCACGTTCTGTATTCCATCAATTTTTCAAAACCTCGATGTAAGTAACCAGGATTGGCCTGTGCTTCTAATATCCGGTCTCCCTCAACCTTAAGGGTAATGCTAAAATTACCAACCATTCCCAGGTGCTGCGGCCCAAAATAAAGTTCAAGCTCTCTGGGAGATGTAGCTGCCTTACTATTCAAATTCATGCTCAAAGTTTCCACCCTTCTTTGGCCATTTTCGCAAATTTATCACGTTCTTCTTGACTCATCTGCTCAATATTTATGTCCACTTGGATAGAGTCATTCAGATCAGCCAACGTCTTTTTTATCCTCTCAATCAGAAGGTCTCTAACGGGAACCTGTAGAAAGGGAAGCTTCAAGATAAGATCTACTGCATCCTCCTTACACACTACATCCTTGATCATCCCCAGATCAACTAAACTATAATTGATCTCCGGATGCATTACTTTAGATAGTACTGTATTAATATCCGATTGTGACAATTCAGTCATAATTTTAACTCATTTCTCCTTATTCTCTACCAAAGGAATCTTATCAAAAACTTCTTCCACATATTTTCTGGTATCAAAATCCTTTCGAAACGGGGGAATTTTATATTTCCTTTCCAGCAAAAGCGGCGTGAGTCTTGGATGGCTTTGAAAATTTATCCCAAAAAGCTCATGTATCTCACGCTCATATGGTTCTGCATTCGGAAAAATACCAATTATGGTCTGGAATTGCGGTTTTTCTCTTGAAAGCCTTGTCTTTACAATTAAATGCAATTTGCCGTTATCCCTGTCTTCATCAGCATCTTGCATATAACAAGCAAGAATATAAACCAGCTCGAATTCTTTTTCCTCTATCCAGTCAACCGCAGACAGCAGAGCTAAATGATCAAATCCCTTATCCTTAAGGAATCTTAAGACCGTCAAAACCTGCTCGGGTTTGACGCTTACAGTTACTCGATTGTCTCCAGAACCGGTTACCAGAATATCCCTGAATGTCGATCCAAGTTCTTTTTTTAATAATTCAGTCACGCTCAGCCTCCTCGGAATCACTATCTATCGGATGTAGAGGCGGCCACTGGAGTTTCCCCAAAGCCATCTCCTGATTTCTTCTGTAAGATTTGTAATTCTCTTTGTATCGTATATAGCCGGTGGCCATCCCTTTATCAATCAGGGTCCAAAGATGGGTTACAGCAATAAATATCGCCTCGGGCCTGGGCATACAGCCGGCGATCCAGCCATCAATAGGAATATACTTATCCAGGTGCTTTATGGTGTTATAGGAGTCCCAATACATTCCACCATTTACAGGACAAGAGCCGAAACCCACTGTGTATTTGGGTTCATACATCTGCTCGTAGGTCCTTATGATCGCCCTTAAAGTTTTTACTGAGACATACCCTGTAATTAGAAACAAATTTGCCTGCCTAGGTGTAGCTACAGGAATGACTCCGAATCGTTCTGCATCCCAACGAGCGGTTATGACTGGCGGAACTTCAATTATTCCGCAGCCGGTGCAGAAATATATCGCGTGCAGGGAGTATTTATTTGCCATCTTAGCAGGTTCTTTCAGCCATTTTGTAATCTGGTTTCTATCCAATTCTTAGCTCCTTACTATCAAAGTCATAATTAAACCCAGAAAAGCCAACAGTGTAGGCCACTTCCACAGATATTTAATCGCCTGTTCGATTCTAAACCTCGGGAAGACAGCATTTATGCATAGGCCAAGCACAAATACCACCAGCATTTTCGCGAAGAAAATAACCGGATTAGCTGCACCTCCCAGAAACAGATTTACAAAAAGAGCGATACTGATAAACAGAACAAAAGCGTGTTCAATGTGGGCCAGGGCCAGATATTTGCCGCCATATTCTACCATTGGGCCGGAAGAGATCTCCTGTGGCGCTGAACTCACATCAAACGGTCTGATCCCGAGTATTGCGGGCAAGATAAGAAAATAAGAAATGCCTGATAAAAATAGTGGAAAAGAAATAAAAGCCCAACCTGCACTCTGCTGGGCGCTTACCACTTCCACTATAGAAATCGTTTTATAACGGGTCATAACCGCCAGCAGTACGAGTAGCAAAGGCAGCTCATATCCCAGACTCAAGATGAGCTTCCTCGAGATGCCGATACTGATATTGGGGTTAGCTGCCTGACCACCTGACAGGGCCATACCTAAAGGGGCAAGTAGCATGACATAAAGAATTACCAGTAGTCCACCTGAGCTGCTTAAAGGAGCAATTCCGCCAAAAGGTAAAAACAAGACCACCACTATAGAACCAGCCAAAGAAAGGACTATCCCTAAGTCAAACATCCGGCCATGTGATACGCTTTTTTGATAGAATAATCTTATCATATCAATAACCGGCTGAATGAGAGGAGGGCCGTAACGCCAGTGGATTCTGGCCATAATCTTTCTGGCTAAACCTAAAAAGAATACCCCTATTGCCAAGGCTAAAACAGGAGATAAAATTACTTGGATAATCTTCACTACCATATTTTCCATCTCATCTGGATGAAAATTAATAATGCCAGAAACAATACTATATAGGTCACATAATAGCCTACATCTCCGGTGTATATACGTCTTACCCTGCCGGCGAGACTTCGCACCAAAGAGGCAATCCAATAATAAAACTCATCTATTACGTCTCTCAAGAAAGGCTTTATCATCCTGTATAACGGGTTGTAGAATTCAGCAGTGTAATGATATTTATCCGCCGGCGTATGTGCCCCGGCTGCGTAACTATCATCCTGAGCAACCGATACCGATTTTGCGCCCAAACGAAAGAGTAGCCAGAATAAAACAGCAGCTACTAACACAGCAGAGAAAATGTTTATTGTATTTAATGTTCCAGTATCTGAGGTGATCCCCCATAGAGTTATATTTAACGATTCAAAACCAAAAGAAGTGCCAATCGTATTGATAACCTTAAGGGGGATACCAGGAAGGATACCGAAGACAAGAATCGCAAGCGATAAAACTATCATGGGTAATTGCATGCTTAAAGGTGATTTCTCTATGTCTTTGTATTTTTCAGGAAGCTGTCCAAGAAACATATTGTGCAGAAACTTGTAAACCGATAGGATGGTCCCCCAGGTTCCTATCAATGCAGCAAAGGCTAAAAAAGGATAACCCTCAACGATTAACGTCTTATAGATCAACCATTTGGAGACAAACCCGTTAGTTAAAGGTACACCGATTAATCCGGAGATTCCCAAAAGACCACCAACAAAAGCAATGGGCATCTTCTTGATTAAACCGCCTAATGAATTTAAATCCCTCTCGCCCTTGGTTCTATACTGGACCGCACTTACACTCATAAACAGAAGAACTATATATATCGCATGATTAAGCGTATGGAAAATTCCTCCAGCAATGCCCAGGCTTGTCCCAAAAGCGATCCCTAAAATCATATAACCACCCTGGCCAATCCCGTGCCAGGCTAAAAGCTGTTTGGCATCGTTCTGCAGCATAGCGATAAAAGTAGGGATCACTATGGTGATGGCGCCCAACCAGGCAAGAATATAATTAAACTTAAATACCCCTGAACCTAAGTTAAGAGCGCTGGCGGCTCCCACTATGACATACATAATAAGAAGAAAGCCATATACCCCCATTCTCGTCAGCATCCCGGAAAGGACAGCGGTAAAGGGTGATGGGGCCTCAGCATAAGAATCAGGCAGCCAGGTATGCAGAGGCATAACTGCATTTTTAATCCCGAAGGCAATACTGAAAATAATTAAGATAAATAAGATATATCCGGAAGAGGCTGAGGCTATAACAGCAGAAATCTCTGAGATATTCAAAGTCCCATATGTCGTGTAGAGTGATAGCATACCAATAAGCATAGCTAAGGAACCAATAATTGACATAATTATATATTTCATCCCGGCAGCTAAGGCAGGACCACGGTTGTAGCTTATAAGCAGAAATGTGCTCCAGGACATAATCTCCCAGAAGATATAGAAGCTAATCAAATCACCTGCCAACACAATCCCGAGCATCGCTGCATTGACAAGGAGCATCATCAAATAATAAAAGTCAGTTCTTTCTCTGCCTTTCATATAACTTAAAGAGAAGATAGTGCAAAGTGCTCCTAAGCCCGATATGCCAATGGCAAAAAACCAGGAGAGCATGTTTAATCTCAACACAAGGCCGAGACCGAAGAATCCGAAATAAAAGGTCTTTTCAATCGGTTTGCCATAAAGATAAGCAACGCAAGCTACCAGAAACAAGGAAACAGCAACACCAAAGAAATCCCTAACCTTCTCAGAAGTCTTTCCCACAAGATAAGTGAGCAGTGCTCCACCAAAACCAATTATTAGTAAAGTCTCCAGACTCATCCTAAAACGCTCCTGATGTAGTCGAGTCTATTTAGAAGCTCCGAAGCAGCCGAGTTTAAAACATCAGTTACCAGCTTTGGATATACCCCGACAACTACGATCAGTGCCACGAAGATAAACATAGGGATCAAGGCAGCGATAGGAGCTTCTTTCCTTCCCGGATTGGGTTTTTCTCCCTTAAAATATAGAACTTGAACAACACGGAAGAAATATGCCCCTTCAATTACTGTACCTAACAAGGCAAGTCCAATAAGCACGACGAAGATAGTTTCTTTAGTGGCCAAAGCAGCTCGAACAATTAAAAATTTGCTGGGAAAACCTATAAAAGGAGGCAGCCCTATAAGTGAAAATGCACCGATGGTAAAGGCTAAGCATGTAAGTGGCATCTTTTTACCCGTCCCTTCCAGGGCTGAAATTTGCAATGAGCCAGTTTGGTAAATCATATACCCTGCCGCTAAAAACAGCAGGGCTTTACTCAAAGTATGACTTACCAGCTGGAATAAACCGCCGGTTACTCCGTAAGAAGTAGCTATAGCTAAAGCAAATAGGATTAAACCTATTTGACCTATACTGGAATAAGCCAGCATCCTTTTGATGTTATTTTGGCTGAATGCACACATCTCACCTACCAAAAGGGTTAAAATTCCCAAAAGCGCCAGAGATAGTAAAATGCTTGAGGCACCAAATATTGTGAATATAACCCTGACCACGGCATAAAGGCCTACTTCTATGACTATGCCTGATAGAATTGCGCTTATAGACGATGGTGCCGATGAATGAGCGTCAGGCAGCCAAGCATTTAACGGAAATATAGCTGCTTCTACTCCCAGGCCGGTAATAATCAATACCATAGGGACAAAGACTGATATGGGACTGACTGATTTTATATTTTGGGCAATATCAGCCATATTAAGCGTACCGAATTGACCGTAAAGCAAACCTATCCCTATGAGCAGAAGACTTGAACCAACAGCACCTTGAATCAGATACTTTACCGCAGACTCAATTCCAGCCTTATCTCTCATGTAAGCCACGAGGGCATAGGACGAAATGCAGAGAATCTCGAAGAAAACAAAGAGGTTGAATATATCTCCCGTAAGAACAACACCTATAGCTCCGGTAAGAAGCAAAAGATAAAGCATATGGTACTTCTCGGTAGCACCTTCTTTGATGTAATCCAATGCATAGATAGAAACCAGAAAACCCACTAAAGCAATGACAATAGAAAACAGAATGGCCACGGGGCCGGCTACCAGATTAATGCAGAACGGAGGTTGCCAGCCTCCAATAGAGACAATTACAGGATTTTCCAACACCTTGGGAAGCAGCAGTAGGGAAATAACAAGGTTGAAGGCGAGTGCTACCGGCGGAATGTATTTAGGCGCAGCTTTCCCAAAAAGAGCAAACAAAGGAATGGCAAAAGCCAGACCTAAAGGTAGTGCAATAAGAAGTATCGGGTTTACCATTTCTGCTCCCTTATTTTACTAAGGTTAAGTGTCCCGTAATGCTGATATAATCTAATAGCCAATGAAAGAGCCAATGCCAAGACTGCTACGCCAATTACGATAGCTGTCAGAACCAATGCCTGTGGTACTGGATCGACCATATGCTCAGAGTTTATCTCAGGCCTCGAAAAAATGGGTGCAGTTCCTTTGGTGATGTAACCAACGGAAATCAGAAACAGGTTTACGCCTGTATCCAAAATGCCAAGACCAATGATGACTTTTATAAGGTTATGTTTAACCAGAATGATATAAAGCCCGATCAATATAAGTCCAAAAGCTCCTATATAATAAATGTAATCAGTCAAAAAACTCATCATGTCGTCAACTTTCCTCAATTAAGTTGTCAATAATACCAGCTAATTCTGAACCGACTTTAAATCCGATGGCAATATAAATAATGGGGATAATGCCAGCACTAAAGAGTGCATTCGCTGTGCCCTTTGGCAAAAAGTTTAAAAGGAAGTAGCCGCCAAACACTAAACCAAGCAGGCCTATTACTACAAAGATCAGACCACCTAAAGACTCTGTAAGATTAGATGCGATTCGACTAATCCTTCTTTCCCGGCAGCCCAGATAAATTAAAAGAAAGCCGGAGGCAATGATCGCTCCTCCCTGAAAACCTCCTCCGGGAGTGAGGTGTCCGTGGATAAAGATATAGATGCCGAAAATGAGAATAAGAGGAAACAAAAGCCTGCATCCCGTGTAGAGGACGAGGCTGGCCGGCTCTGTTTTTCTCATTTTTTCTCTTCCACTGGATGTTAACACAGCCCCTAAGCCGATTGCAGCAATGAATAAAACCGTAATCTCGCCTAAAGTATCAAAACCACGGTAATTTACCACAACTGAGGTGACTATATTGGCAGCCCCGGTTTCTTCTATACCTTCGTCAATATAATGCCTGCCTACCTTTGTCTTAGGGACACCGAAGGGAATCTTCGCCAGTGATAGGCTAATTCCAAAGGCTACTATTATTAATAAAAGGAGGCTAACTATCCTTCTCATTCTTCGTACCTCTTGGTTCTCCTGATAGCAATAATAAAGATGGCCGCAGTCAATGCCGCGCCGATGGCAGCCTCAGCCATTGCTACATCGGGAGCCTGAAGGAAATAGAAAAGTATGGAAGCAATTAGACTTACCAACGCTGCGGCAATTATTGCGCTAATTAAATCTCTAAAAATAGAGGCTGCGACGGCTCCAACAAGCATTAAAACTACTAAAAATGAAACAACAAAAATCATTCCTTTTCCTTATATTCTTCAAACTCATTAGCCTTATCCACAACGCTTCTATCACACAAAGGAACACCGCTTTTGCGAGATGCCCGTCCTAAAGCGTGGTTAGAGATAGGATTGGTGATAAGGATAAATAGGGCGATAACTAATGTCTTTGGCAACCAGCCGGGCTGTGTTATTCCAACGCCAACGATGGTCAAGAAAGCTCCCAACGTTGTACATTTTGTTCCTGCCTGGAGACGATTGTACACATCAGGAAGTCTGAATACACCCAGACTTCCTAAAAAAAGGAATATTGACCCTATTGCAATAATAATAATCCCTATAACCTGCACTTAAATTCCCTTTTCCAAAAATCTTGCGATAGCTACTGAACCGATGAAGGTTAGAACCGCATAAACCAAAGCGACATCTAAATAAACATATCTTCCAAAAATAGAACCCAAAAGGACAAGCAAAGCGGTGGTAATCGTAGCTACAGTATCCACCGCTACCGCCCGGTCTGGGGCGGTGGGGCCTTTGAGCATACGTAAAAGGCACAAGACAATACCAGCAGCTATGATTGTAAGAAAAACAATGTTGCTCATATTAAACAGAATAATATATTGTTTTATTTGTATATATGAATAATACGATTAAAGTCTTGAAAAAAAATTATTTCCTTTTAATTATTTCCACAAATTTCCTTACTCGCGCATCAATCACCCTGTAGCAAGTTTTTGTTCCCTCTCTTCTGCCTTCAATGACACCTGCATTTCTCAATATCCTAAGATGCTGGGAGATTGTAGATTGAGGTAGCCCTAATATCCTTTGAATCTGGGCAACATTGCATTCGTCCTTAATAAGACCAACCACCATCTTTAACCTTGCAGGATGGGCCAGTGCCTTGAACGTCTCGCTAATTTCTTCGTATCTTACTGCCATGCTTGGTACCCGCTTTTCTACTTTCGGCGATAATTTTCGCCCATTATGGTATCCACATTTTTCATAAGAAACCGTATGCCTTTGTTTATCCGAATATCACCCTCAAGTACTTCTCGAATCTTTCTCCAATGACCTTCGTAGCGTCATCAGTGTCTTCGGTCTTCACATTTATCCAGTGAATCAGAAGATTATCGCCAATAACATCCAATGTAAACGTCCCTGGAGTTAAGGTAATGGAATTGGCTAAAATCAGCCTTGCAATATCAGATTTGAGGGAAGTCTTAATGACCACAATTCCCGGTTTTATGGGCATTTTGGGATGAAGAACCCGGTAGGCAACGTCGAAATTGGCTTTTATTATTTCCCAGAAAAGCACAATTATATATATCAGTAAAAATAAAATCCCCTTCAGACTTAGCGAGGGGAAACCTATCTTAGAGTAAATGTGAGCTCCAAAGAACGAAACAATCAGACAAACCACACCCCCGGTAATCAGTTCCGGCAGATCTAATTTTGAACTCAAAGCCAACCACAAGACAAATGTGACCACCAAAAGCCAAACAAATCCTTTTACCTTTTCTCCTGCTGAACGGGCTGTTTGTGACATTTATAAGTCCTTATCGTACCATACGAACAAACTTGCTTTCACAAATGTTTGTGAAATTCTCATACTTTGCAAACTTTGTCAATAGAATATATACGATGCTGAATAAGAAGACAAGCAAATTTTCTCGGCATCAATCTCTATCCTTGTCAACTAACTTGTCCAGGGGGGTGATATAGTCGATTTCAGATTGCAGTCCCAACAACTGCTTTATCTCTTTGCCATCTTTGATAATCAGAACTGTAGGAATTGCCGTAACTCCATACTTTTCTGCTATGGGGCTTACTCTGTCAACATCTACTTTGCACACGGTTATGATATGGGCGCCGAAGATATTTTTAAAGTGCACGCCCGGGAAGTCTACTCTATGTGTAAAGAACAGTGGTGTAGAGAACCTGGTCACTGTTGATCCGCATACCACGAATATGCTTCAATCAGTCTATCCCACCTTCATCGATGGTTATAACATTCATGTAAAGAGTTACCTGGAAGTGCTGGCTGAAAAAGATATGGAGCCATCTCATAAGGCAGATGCAGAGATAGTGACCCATGACTATTCTGTCTATGCCCGTTGTGAATATGTCATTGAGCAACCAAGAAAGCTTCTTAGTCGAGCATGGTATAGGGTAAAGGAGCCGAAAGATTCAAAAGACTTGACCCACTGTTGTGGAGGGCTGGTAGAATCAATTTTCCACAAAACTGCTAATCAGATCGGCGAAAAACGAGTGGAACAACTTAAAAATGCTAAAGCTCAAAGTGCAGCATTGATGTGTCCGATATGCTTAGCTACCTTCAAAAAAGCCAGCGGGCTGAAATAGAAATTAGTGATATTTCCAGCTTGTTAGCCAAAGTTGATTGTGACGGTCAGTCCAGCTAAGGGCGGTATGCTTAACAAAGTCAATCGCTAACTTTGACCAAGACCAAGTGCATCGCAATTATTGTCCATCCAAAAATCGATAATCAGTTAGCAAGTATTCTTCTGCCTTTTTATCGAAGTGTAGTACAAGATTCTCTTTCAGGATTTTCCAGAACTCTTTATCCGGCGAGCCGCTGGGGACTTTCTCTATCTTGTCTTTACGCCCTGGCTCTTTGAAAGGGATGAATCCTCCATCAGCTGTGTTAAGGCCCCGAAGGCGCCAATAGTTTTCTTTCAGCCATCTCCCAGGCGGTTTGGGAATCACTGGGCCGCCGATAAAAAGATTGTCTTCTAGTGGGACCTTTACTGGTCGGTCTTTACCAAAAACAAAAAGGAAACGGTCGCGGGCCGGTCGGGGGCCCCGAAACCAGAAAAAGAAGCCTGCTTCAGACATCTCCTGCATTACTGTCCCCGGGTGTATTTTTCTACGATGGCTTGTTTCACGCCGGGATAGTGGCTTCTGTGCTTTGCGATCCAGAATATATATGCAGCCGTTTGGTGAAAGTTTTTCATAGATTTTAGACAATAAAGTCTTGCCGTGAAAAAGAAGGTGATAGCTGTCCAAGAAGAAAACTACATCGATCGGCTCAGCTCCTAAATTAGGGGCGCCTTTCTCCGTGAGGACAGAAGGCAGAGAAACATCAGAAGGAAGTGGCGGCCTCTCGTCTTTCTGGGTAGCCCACTCCTCCAAAACGATTTCCAGCCCTTCGCCAGAAGAGCTCTTAAGGATTGGAGCTATCAGTTCGCGTGCCTCTCCCAGTGCTACAAAAACTGGGTGTCGATAAGGACGACCAAGGGGCAGGAACAGGTGAGCGCACTTATTTATTGGAATGGGAAGAAAAGGATCTTGACCACGACCGGGACTTTCCATTTCTTTAGGGCGCTGAAAGACAAGGACAAAGTGATCCTCTTCGTGCCAACACTGTTCAGCGCAGGCCACGAAAGCAAATCCCTCTTCTCTCGCCTCTCTGACCACCGTTGTCTCGGCAATCCAGAAATGCTTCTTCTCGCGGAGGTGTCGCGGGACCCAGTCGCGTAACGTCCCACGGTTTCGGTCCACTACCGCCAGATGGCCGCCTGGCCTCAGCGTGCGCCAGATCCCTCGCAACATCTCTCGAGGCTTTGCAAAATGGTGGTAGACGTGATACAAAAAGACAAGATCAACGGAATCGGGGGGCAAGCAGGGATCATCGCTGCGTCCCAGCACCGCGCTGACCTGGTTAAGACCTTTTTTTTCAGCCTCTGTCTTTAGTGACTTTACCTTATTTTCTACGATCTCCTCAGCAAAAACAGTTCCTTTTTCGCCGACAATCTCCGCAAAGACCCACGTATCCCGGCCACCCCCAGCCCCGATATCAGCAACGGTCGAACCCTCACCCAAGCCAAGAAGGGAGACTAAGGCGCGGACGGAATCCGCTCTGTTTTTTGGCTTAGCGGAGCGAATCTTATCAGGTTCACCAGGTGTTTTTTTTACGCTTCTATTATCAATACATTCCGGAGTCGCGACTGGCTTAGCCACAGCGTTCTTGTCTGAAGAGGCCGAAGCAACGAGGTGTGGCGTCATCTGCGATACCGCAAACGTAAATACCACAGCTACTAAGCAACAGGTAGGAACTTTTCGACAGTTCATAACCTTTCTCCAAAAGTTATAGTAAATCTTTGAAAATACACTTTTCAGTATCTTACCACGAATATCAATTATCTCCGCCCAAATGGCGGGTTTTGCTTTGCAAGGATTCGTGAACAGATGGTGTAATACCAACCTCATAAATTAAATGCGCTGTATGTCTATAACAAGACCGGAATGATTGTGAGACTATAGATCCCTTCTATATGCTTCTGGTAGAAATATCACCCGTGACCTGCATTTCCGTTACTACTTTCCCTGCATACGCATTAGAGCGCCGAAACGGCTGTTGTTTTATGGTTTGCCTTTCTCGAGCAAAGGTAGACCACGCGGCAAAATTATAGCAAGCTTGGCGAAGTGTCTTTATAGGCCTTGATACAAAAAAGTCTTTATGGTATCAGGTCATTATGCAAAGGATTATAAATGGGGTTTGAAAGGAAAATACTATGAACATTTCAAGACGTGATTTGTTTTCCAAAAGCTTCATGGCAGTTGGGTGCAGCACCGTCGGCACATTCGCCAGCAGTCCAGTGAAAGCAGAAGCTATGAAAGAGACTAAAAGATTTTTCAAGTTATATCCGGTCGGCAGAGTGGAGAGGCAGGGTAAGTTGGTACAGTTGCACATTTTTGACGAGTTCAGGGATGCGCTCAAAGGGTTGGACAGCTTTTCACATGCGTTTGTGCTTTATTGGTTTCATAAGAACGATACACCCAAAAAACGAAATATTCTTCAGGTCTATCCACGGGGTAACAAGAAAAATCCACTGACCGGCGTCTTTGCCTGCCGTGCGCCTGTACGGCCCAATCTAATAGCCTTGAGCCTGTGCAAAATTCTTTCGGTTAAGAACGGGATAGTTCGCATCGATAAAATTGACGCCCTTAACGAGAGCCCGGTTCTCGATATCAAGCCATATATCCCCCGCATAGATAGCATAGCCAAAGGCGCTTGGATACCAGATTGGCTGAAAGGGTAGAAGATTGTTACGCTCTTATTTTTCCAAATGTTCTCGGCAAGGTTCTAAGTTTCTCGCCTGCTCATACGGGAACTTCAGCGGCTTTTCCCCACCACCATCTACATCAGCCAAGCCATGAGAGACTGATAGAGTCGATCTGGTCCCTATTGTGCCACCGTTACTTGCGTTCTCCCTCTTCAACGCAGGGATGTTCCTCAATATCACCGTGGCATTCTTTTATCTGTTCAGGTGTACATTCCTTTGGCTTTGTTTTCAAATTCTCCGGCTTTTTACATTTGTTTTCCGGATCACACATAACAAACTCCTTAAAATCTTATTACTTCTCAATCATTTTACCAAAGGATTCGCATTAAAAAATCTTTATTTTTTCCCCATTACTGTCAATCCGCTCACGCCGAGAAAGAAGAGTTTTAATTGGATGGGGCTCATAGTTCGTGTGTTACTCAGTTTGGGTCGAGTCCTCAAATCGTGAGCGGAAGTCTGATGCCTGAGCACACTTACTCGCATCTGTTCTTGATACCAAGTGTTATTTCAATATTGTTCCATTAGGAACATCACCGCTCTCAAAGTGCTTATCCAGCCAACAAGAAACAACATTATCTCGAATATCAAAATATTTGACATAAGGTTTTATGTCCAGTACCGGAGTCTGGTCCAAAACATCAACTTCGCTAAAGCGCAGTTTATTTTCCTCAATGCCTTCAATCTTTACGATTGAAAACCCGATGTGATTTGGGCGATGAGGACTTCTTATAGCAAATATACCGTGCGTATTATCTTCCAAAAAAGGCTTGCCTTCAAGAATTTGCCTTGAATTGGCATATCTTTAACTTGTTTATATGGCGAATCTATTATGCCAATAGGAGTCATCGTAATCTCTTTCATACGTTATTCTCCTGTGCAGTATTTGAGTTATTTGCCTTTTAGCCTTAGATAAGCTTTGCAGGGGCCACAGAAGCTTTGGAGCTTTCTAAATTTTTCTGCGTAGACTGAGTTCGGCCACTGCCTTGCAGCTATGCAAAACGGACATAGCTTGCAAATTAGGGCAAGAAGTTTTGTTTTCGTGCGGATTTTCAATTACAGACCTTTCGTCAAGTTTATCTTGTAGGATCTATTTTATAAAAATACGAATATAACGTTAGATACGAATATCATAGCACAGCTTTATAGTAAAGCCGTTGTTTTTTGGGTTTTGCTTCGATTTTTCCTTCAGAGGATAATTCTTCTACATACTTTACCACCTCATTCCGATGGAGGCCAAGACCGGCAGCGATATCATCTACACAGCAGGGTCTGCGCTTTAAAAGTGTTAGAACATCGTTACGTTGAGCACAAAAATCCCCTTGTTTGTGAATGTCACTATATTTGGCGATAACTTCTGCATTCTCATATAATTGTGTGCTTAGGATGTTTAATTGTTTTTCCGGAACACGCTCTGCAAAGTCCTCTGCGGGAGGCCGAGTAACAGTATTTATCTTAACCTTGTCGGGATGTATAGAGCTTATACACGTTTTCAGCCTATTAATTTCCATCTCCGGCGTGGTAACACCAGCTAAAAGGAAAACTTCAAGCCAATATTTGCCGCTATATTCATCCCGAAACTTTATTAATCCTTCTAACATCTTGTTAAAAGTAATATCCTTATGAGGTCTGTTAACATACTGGAACATCTGATTACAACCCGCATCAAGCGATGGAATAACTAAATCCGCAAACTTCAAAGAAATTCTTACTTCAGGCAACCACAATAAAGAACCATTTGTGAGCACAGCTAACGGGATATCAGTAATGGTCTTAATTCTGGAAATAACCTTCTCAAGCTGCGAAAAAAGTGTAGGCTCACCTGAGCCGGATAACGTTATATAATCAGGTTTGGAACTGAGTTTTGCTTTGAGTTGATCTATGACAATATCAATCGGTACCCAATTTTTTCTTTCGGTTGTTTTGTTGGTTGTTCTTCCAAGTTGACAATAGATGCAGTCGTATGTGCACGTCTTAAATGGCACCAAATCAACACCAAGTGACCGCCCTAGCCTCCTTGAAGGTACCGGGCCATATACATACTCTCGCTTGTTATGGTTGCTACTTTGAATAGCCATAAAGTAGTTTTTCTGAGTCAGTAGCCGGAGCTGCAGCGCTCGAATAAATGTTTAAGCCAACCTTTCCTTAGAACGATGGAGCTTCGGTGTTTCCGTTGCAATGTGGAATGTTCTATCCAAAGGATTGTATCGTTCCAGTATGCTAAGACTTCCGACTATTTCTATTTCCGCTTGCGTAATACCTTTCCTGTCAACGTATTTTCTTACCCTTGTAATGTAATCGTAATAACTCGGTAACTCTTCTTGAATTAACTTTAGAATCTCTTCTGTATAAATGCCTGAGGTCTTAGGTGTCGTTTCTGCGCACTTGAATGTCCTCCCACTAAATTCCTCTATTGTTTGGATTGCTAAGCTTAGTCCTTGACCCTGTTTGTCCTCTATACATTTTCTTCCTGCTAACCAATCAATAAGATTTGCCATATTGTCCTTATTGTTTTCAAACTTCGATAACACTACCTGCTTTTATCTCTACAAACTCGGTAACATACTTTGTCCTTATTTCCTGGATATACTTCGTACAATGGCAGGGGGCGATTAATTTGATTCCCCGAAGTTCCTCTAATTTTGAAAATTCGTGAAACCCACCGATTACAGCATAAATTTCACCGAGCTCTTTTGACTTTTTAATTATGTTTTCTAAGCCCGGATGAGCACAGCCAGCTACGACAACAATTCCGTTTTCAGTATCTATCACTAAAGATTGCTCTTTAATAAATGTCCCGAGAGCACCAGTTGAATACACTGTCGGGGAAATTCTTGTTGGCTTTGAAAAAGATGTTGGATGAAGCACTTCAGCTTTATTGTTTAGTCTTAAAAACTCTTTTAACCCGCCGGTATGGTCAAAATGATTGTGTGATATAACAACCTTATCTACGTTTTCCGGCCTGATCCCAAGGTGTTTCATATTGTAAATCAATTTTTCGCCGCTATCGCCCGTATCAAATAAGATTTTTTCTTGCGTTCCAATCAAGCAGGAAAAGCCCCATCCCGATTTGAAACCGGGATTCGCTTTATTGTCGTATACAATTGCAACTCTCATCTTTTTCTGAAGTTTAAGATACAACCTGGATTAAGACCATTGTCATGACTTATAACACCGCAATGTTTTTCTTCGAAATGAAAATCTGAATCTTCGATTTCTCGTTTGACGTCACTTAGATTTAATTCTTTGAATTCCTGTATCGGGTAATCTCCCAAGGTATGTTTGGGATAAACAGAAAGCAAACCATTCTGTTTTAAAACACGGAAAGCTTCCTGGTAGAGCTTTTTTCTGTCGTTTTTTGCAAGATAATGGAGGACATCGTAGAATAAAACTACATCAATAGGTCCGTTTTCCAAGTCTACTTGTATCTGGCCTGAAGTGTTTATTGTTCTTATGTTTTTCAAGTTTAGATTAATTGCTTTTTGTTTTATTTCATTTAGTGCTTGTTGTTCTTTGTCCACGGCATAAACAATCCCTTTGCTTCCAACGACTTTGGCTGCTGGAATAGTGTAATGGCCTACTCCGCAACCAAAATCCAGTACTATCTGGCCGATTTTGATTCCAATTTTTCTTAAAAATACAACTCCCTCCCTTTCTTCCCATGTTTTTGTATTCTTATTCATATTTTGGAAATTTTGAATAACTTTGCTGATGGAAATAGGGACAAATCTGTGTGAGGTAGGAACTTTGCTTTAATAAACTCTTCCATATATCCCGGGTCACTCATTAAATCTAAATATGTCATGCTCTCTGCTATCCGCTCAGCTGTTTCGAGAGCCTTTCGGCTGCACAGAGAAGTTTTCGCTCCAGCGATTGATGTATTTCCTACAAATTGCAGCTTAGCCGGTGATACATCTGGCAGCATTCCAATGGTGACGGCCCTTTGGACATTCAGGAAGTTACCGAACCCACCGGCTATGTAAATAGTATCGATGTCTTCCAGTTTTGTCTGTGTCGAATTCATAAGTCTCCTGATAGCGGCGAAGACTCCGGCTTTTGAGCGAATCAAATTATTTATGTCAGCCTGCGTTATTGCTATTTCCTGTTGGCCGTTTTGAGGTTCGACAAGTTGAAACTGCAAACCGTCATCTCCCTCGATAAGCCTCGGATCACCAGCAGCTTTGAAACGTCCGGTACGGTCGATGATACCATTTACGAAGAGTTCCGATAGTGTATCCAGCAAACCTGAGCCGCAGATTCCTATCGGATGGCTGCCCCCAATTGTCTTGAACTGGATTTTGTCTCCATTAATGATATTAAGACCCTCTATGGCACCGGTTCCTGCCCGCATACCACACTTGATGCCGCTTCCTTCGAAAGCCGGCCCCGCCGAGCTTGATGCGCAAATCAACCAGTCCTTATTGCCAAGAACTATTTCTCCGTTCGTGCCGATATCGACAAAGATTGACAGCTCCTCCTTTGTATAAATTCTTGTTGTCAGCACACCCGCCACTATGTCGCTGCCGATATATGCCGCAACAGCAGGCAGACAGTATAGAAGCCCCCGTTTGCTAATCTGTATGCCTGCTTCAGCGGCGCGGATCGGCGGCACGAAAGCTGCTGAGGCAACATAAGGTTCTCTGCGTATCCGTGTTGGATCTAAGTGCAGCAAAAAGTGGATCATTGCGGTGTTGCCAGCACATATTACCGCTATGATATCTTGCAAATCGATCCTTTGTCTGGCTGCCATTGTCATAATAAGGTCATTCACATCGTGCACTAATCGCTCCTGAAGCTGGTCAAAGGAGTCTGTTTGTTCAGCGTAAATAATTCGGCGTATGTAGTCATCTCCGAAATTCATCTGGCTGTTATATGTAGCTTCTGTATCAATCGTTTTGGCAGTTGTTATGTCAATGAGGTGAGCTACAACTGTGGTTGTACCCACGTCAACAGCAATAGCATAGTTGATCTTACACCGTCTTCCTGGCTCAACCTCTATAACTTCGGTAGTTTGACCTCGCTGACCGATTGTTACTGCGGCTATATAGTTGTTCTCACGAAGCACCTTGGAAAGTTTTTGCAGAACACGAAAGCCGGTTTGCATTATAGGCGCATCAACCTGCCTGCGTATCGCAGCATAGAGCCGTTCGTGGTCCGCTGTATGGTCGAGAACTGTTGGCGGTGACATTTTCACACATAGCTTGTGTACAAGAGGGTCATACTCAAATAACGCCTCCCGTGTCTTGCCAGTAAGTCTGCTGAATATGCGGGCATCTGTATCCATTAGTACCTGGCTGGTTTCCAGCGAATGGGACTTTGGGACTGTTACCGTCAAGTCTGACAGCACCTTAGTCTGGCACGCTAAAACAACATTCTCACGTGCTTCCTCTGAGGTCAAAAGCGGGGAGGGCCTGCTGTAGGACTGGCCCTCGTCAATTATAATTTTGCATTTCCCACAGTATCCGTCCCCTCCGCAGATGCTGCTAAGGTATATCCCCGCTCTGTGGGCGGCCTCCAGTAACGTTGTACCAGAGGGAACTTTTACCTTTAGCCCGATGGGCTCAAATTGAACTGCACACTCTTTATTTTTGCTATCCTTCATTTGTTAATAGTGACGATACAAAAAGAAATGCAAAGAACCGCAGTTACAAATTAAGTATAAAAAATCCAAGGTCAAGGTTGAAAAACAAACCAACAAATCTCCGTGGCATTTCTTATTTTAATTCTTTGAAAAGTTCAGGAACCGTTAAGCTTGCTTTCCTGATCTTTTTCGCTTTTTTCAGATAGCACAATCCAAAAGCAACTTTTTCAATCTATCAAGCGTAATCTTATGGGGTCGAATTTCTATCCCCATCCAGTCAGAGAATTCAAGTATCTTCTCAGGATGCTCTTCGGAGTATCTCTCCCAGAAACCTATGCCATCTAATAAAACAGCACCTCCACTATACTGAGGGAAATTCTCGTTGGCTTTGCCTTTATCCCAGTCCTGAAAGACATAGTTACGATAGATGATCCATCCCGGCGTAAGCCACCAGAGCTTCTGACCGCCGCTTATTTCCTCTCTTTGGCTTTCACTGGTTAACATATCTATGCAATGAGTTGCATTTATTCTGGAAATTGAAATCCCAAATGCTTGCTCAGCAATTATCGTATCTAATGTCCTGTAGGGATTATCGACATTGATGTAGCAGAATTTGCCGCCATAAACTATTATGATTTTTTTAGAGTGCTGCTTAGCGGTGTTTATTTTCTGTATCAACTGGCTTTCAAGTTCTTTAAGAACCTCATGCCGGCC
>Ga0209636_10001653_pt1 | contig 22552 bp, 16 predicted proteins | sample DeeMarSWOR152_54_FD_187464 | JGI IMG/M metagenome (GOLD analysis project Ga0209636, IMG submission 187464) | Marine sediment microbial communities from White Oak River estuary, North Carolina - WOR-1-52-54 (SPAdes) (version 2) | ecosystem: Environmental > Aquatic > Marine > Intertidal zone >...
TACCAGTGTTCTGGTACGGCAGATGGTTTTGTCGTACCGAAGTTAGTATCCATGATTAGTCGATACTGATGTTGCCAAGAAGCTGTTGCTGTCTTTGGCCCGTCCATCGTAATTGGGTTGCTGATTGGGTCGGTTCCGGATGCATCATCAGACCAGTGGGTAAACACTCTGCGGGTTCCATTCCAATGATCTTCAATACCTATGTCTAAAGTGGCATAGGCTAGGTTGCCTTCGTCGTACCAGCCTTCACCGTCCGGCGTGTCATAAGGCGAAATCACGGTCAAGTAGAACTGAGGCTTATAGTTGGCTGTATAAGTATCTATACCCGGAACAGTAATTGTCCTCGACGGGTTCGTCTCAGAGTCGTTCCAGTGAGTAAAGACTCCACGCGAACCGAGTCCGGCTATATTGTAAACCGGAGTCGTGACATTGACGGTATAAGAACCAGGCAAAATAATTACTCGAATTTTTTCTTCAGCATCTGTCGTGTACGACTTTTCTTCAACCTTTACTGAGATGTAACAGTAAGGTGTCTGAATCGTTAAGACGTATCCAGACGTCTGGATATTTAAGTAGTATTTCACATATTCGTCCCATGAGGTATCTTCTGCAAAGCTTGTCTCTTCATATAGCGTTTCAAAATCTTCATGGAAGTATTTATGCTCTTCATCCGGGAAAAATATGGACAAACCATGGGAATATGGATGAGCTTTATGAGCTTCTTTAATTATTATGCTTTCAATCGTAGTCATCACTTGATTGGCGGTATTCCGAAGTTCTTCATCAAGGACGTGTTGATAGGTTAGCTGAGCAAAATGGTAGAGGTCAATGTAATAGCCAGTCTGGCCTGCGTAAGGTCCTGGATACCCCTGAGTTAGATTTCTGGCCAAGTTTATCAAATAGTTGTAGAAACTTTCATTTTCCTTCAACTCTAGAGCAAAGTCGTCGATCGCTGCCGTCAAACTCGTAATTTTAGTTAGGTCGGTTGCCGACATCGTTGCATTTTGAATCTGTTCAGTGCCTTTACACCAACTTATGTAGTCGGTGACTACCTCCGTAGCAAAGGCGCTTGGCAACATCGATGGGTTGCTGGTTAAGCTTGAAAGGTAATAGTCGTAAGGGGCCGGTGCATAACCAAGTCCTTCCGGGCCAACTAGCACGTTCGCATAGTCTTTAATCTGATAGGCTACCTCTGTCATGATCATGCTGCAAGCGTCAAGGAGCACTACGTCCATTATTGCCGGGAGCCCGCTTAGAGCTTGGCTGAGTTCTGGAAGGGATAAAGAGTCTGTCTCATTTGTAACATCGAAACAAACACCCATGCAGCCAATTCCATGATCCCATAGCACCAAAAAGTAATAATTGGCTGGATAATTGTTTATTGTCCAGTTAACAAAGTTCTTTAGCGTGCTCGGGTCTCCCATGTTCACTTCACCTAACTCTTCGACTGCATTTTCAGGCGTGGGAGTCATACCTTTAGTTACGTTGAAGCGTTTACAATCCGTCCAATTGCCATATCTAATATCCTCGCCAAGGCATCTATCCATTTGTACAACGATGTTTACTTGGGGTAAGGAACCAACACTTGCCATTTTCAAGAAAACTTCAATGCTAGCGTTTTCTAGAGTGTTGTCTGCGTCAAGATAGACCATAAATGTCCAATCTGCGACAGGTTCACTCCCAACAATAAACGAGATAGTTGCAATGGGTCCATAATGCATCCATGTGTTATTAAAATAATACCTATCGAGGTAAACTTCCACATTCCAGTTTCCAACAGGAGTGCTTGAATTGATAGAAATGTAATCGTCGAGAATGTATCTGTGTTCCCAATAGTTCCAAGTAACATCGGTATCCTTGTAATCAGGAAAGATGCCTGAGTACGTTTTATATGTGCTACCATTGGGTTGGATCCAAACAGTTGTGAAGTTGTGACAGTATCCTAGCTCCTCGTTGAAGTAGACGATTTTGTCAAACTTTAAATAATGGTGTGCTTTCGCGTCCTCATCTATTGTAAACCGTGATTTCATATTAACCGAATTTCCATCTACGTCCACATCTTCGCATATGCGTGGGCTATTTAACCCACCGTTGGTTACCTCAAAAAACTCTGAAAACGAAGGAGAAGGAGAGTCATCCAAGTAAACTTCAACTTTATATGCCCTAGGATAATGTGACCCAGGCCAATATCCCGCTATCAGAAGCCAGGCTGCGTAGTGATATTCCCCAAGAACGGGGAAGCTTTTGCTAAAGTTATAGCAAGAAACCCAAGTCTTAGATGAATTACTTCTATAATGCCATCTAAACTCGATTTTATCATCAACTGAAATAGTTGTCAAACATACCGCCTTAGTGTCAGTTGGCCTGAAAATTGTTGTGGGATCAATCGGATCGTATCTTGGAGGGATGGAAGGAACAAGTTCATAATCTTTACACATCATGTGTCGACTAGACGAAGCAGAATTAGAGCCAGAGGAAGATTGCAACATTTGCTGCCCTCCTTGGATGGTCCTAGCTAGATTCTCTTGAAAAGACCTAGTCACTGTTTGATCAGCTTCAATGCTCCCTGAGCTCGCGGCATCAGTAGTCTCCTGAGCCGTTGAGCAGTTTTCTTCAACCAAAATAACGTCAGAAGACGCTACTACAGACGCATTGACTTGTCCACTAAATACACATAGCAAAAGGAAAGACGAAATTAAAACTAAGCGGAAAGCTTTCTTCTCCTTTCCCAATTTACTCACTAGATGCCATGACACAATATTAATCTGGCTTAACTATCCAAATAAACATTCTGTAAAAGAAAGGTAATATTATTGTTCTATTATAACAATGAAGTTAGATCCAGCAAACTTTGGAGGGAAATGTGGTGGCTGAACTTCGGGAACACGAACAGAAAACCTTGCTCGCGTTGCAAAAGCTCGGGGGAAAAGGGCTCGTCGATCAGATAGTTGAAGCCGGCGGCTTAGCCCACGCCGCAGTCATGCGAGCCGCTTTATCTCTGACAACAAAGAAACTGACACGAATCCACGAGCGAAAGCAGATAGCAATCAACCTAAACGAGGAAGGAAAATACCATGCAAAGAAGAGTCTTCCAGAAAGACGCCTAATCCGCGGACTATTAAAGCTGGGCGGAAGGGCCACCATTGAGAAAGCGGTGAAGGAATCAGATCTAGAAAAGAAGTTTCTAACCATAGCCTTGGGATGGCTCCACCGAAAGGGCTGGGCGACCATAGAGAAAAAGAAAGGCTTACTAAAAACACAGAAAGAGCCGCCGAAAGGAGTCGATGAAGAACTACTATCTCTCCTAGATATGGAAGGTTTACTGATTGTTGAGAGATTGAGCAAGCAACTGCGAGCCGCTGTTCCCATTTTGAAGAGACGGAAACTCGTAAGGACGGATGAAAAAACTCTCAGAGAGCTAGAGTTAACCGAGGGTGGCTGGGAACTGATTGAGCAGGGGATTGAAATGGTCAAGGAAGTCAGCCAGTTAACTCCAGAACTCATCCGCACAGGAGAGTGGCGACGAGCAAAACTTCGACGGTTTGACGTGACAGCGCCAGGTCCAGTTGTGTATCCTGGAAAAATCCACCCTGTGCAACAGATAGTTCAAACAGTTAGAGAGATTTTCCTAGAGATGGGCTTCACGGAAATTCGAGGTCCAATCGTTGAAACCGCCTTCTGGAACTTTGATGCCCTCTTCCAGCCTCAAGACCACCCCGCAAGGGAGATGCAAGACACCTTTTACCTTGCGCATCCAAAAGCAGGGCGGCTGCCCAATAGAAACATTGTGAATGCCGTGGCCAAGACTCACGAGGACGGCTGGAAAACCGGATCGAGGGGCTGGGAGTACTCATGGAGCCTCGACGAGGCAAAGAGACTCATACTACGGACACATACAACCTCGGTGACGATCCGCCACCTCGCTGAGCACAAGGAACCTCCAGTCAAGGTATTCTCGGTAGACCGTGTGTACCGCAACGAAAAGGTGGATTACAAACGCCTAGCCGAGTTCCATCAGATCGAAGGGATAATCATGGACAGAAACGTAACACTGCAGGACCTGATGGGAACCCTGAAAGAGTTTTACCTCAAACTTGGATTGAAAAAAGTTCAATTTTGGCCAAGCTACTTCCCCTACACAGAACCATCGGCTCAATCCACAGTTTACGTTCCGGAACTCAAAGCTTGGATGGAACTCTGCGGAATGGGCATATTCCGACCCGAAGTTGTAGAGCCCCTCGGCATAAAGCATCCAGTGCTAGCTTGGGGAGGAGGACTAGAACGCCTCATAATGCTAAAACTAGGGGTAGACGACATGCGATTCTTGTACAAGAACGACTTGGGCTGGATCAGGAGGACCCCGATATGCCGGTGATCACCCTCGACCGAGACCGCTTCTCGTCCGCGATCAGCCACCCAATCACAATAGCAGAGATGACTAAATGGCTTCCCTGGTTGGGCCTAGACATCGAGGAAGTTGGATTAGACCATGTGAAGGTTGAGTTTAACCCCAACCGCATAGACTTTTCAAGCCACGCTGGAATTGCACGTGGCTACAACGGGCTGAGAGAATGGAAGACTGGGTTGCCAATGTACGAAGTAAGAGAGGGAAAAACCGTTCTAAACGTGGATCCCAGCGTTTCAGAGGTGAGACCCTACGTTTTGGCCGCCGTAGTACGCAACATAAGTTTGAACTACGATTCTGTGCGGGAGCTTATGGAGATGCAAGAAGACTTGCACTGGGGCGTGGGCAGAGATAGAAGAAAGGTTTCCATCGGTGTGCACAACATGGATGTTGTTCAACCGCCATTCAGCTACGTAGCGCGTGAGCCAAGAGCTGTGAGGTTTGTTCCTCTAGACAAAACAGATGAAATGAGCTTGCAGGAGATTTTAGAGAGCCACGAGAAGGGCGTTGCTTACCGCCACCTCGTGGATTGGGCTCGAAGGTACCCGCTAATCGTGGACAGCAGGGAACACGTTCTCTCTTTTCCGCCAATCATAAACGGGGAGCTTACACGAGTAGATAGTTGGACGAAGAACCTGTTCATCGATGTGACCGGTATCGACTTTAAAGCTATTGAGCGAAGCTTGAATGTTTTGGTTACCGCTCTGGCGGATATGGGTGCATCCCTTGAGAGCGTCGACGTTAACTATCTAGATCGCAAAGTTGTTTCGCCGAACCTGACGCCTAAGCGAATGGAGTTGAGGGTGGACTACGCCAGCAGGTTGCTGGGTCTCAAACTTTCAGAATCCAAAGTTATTCAAAGCCTCAAAAAGTCGAGACTTGACGCCAAGAGGATAGGCAAAGGCGTTTTGGAGGTTTCAATTCCCGCGTACCGAATTGACATTATGCACGAGATTGACTTGGTTGAGGAGGTTGCTATCGGCTACGGCTATTTTAGATTGAAACCAACCAGGCCGGCAACCATTACAACGGGCAAACAACACAGCGCTTCCGAGAAGGCGAATCGCGTCCGACAAGTCATGATTGGACTGGGATTCACGGAGACAATGAACTTCATTCTCACCAACGAGGCTGCTCACTACCAGAGGATGAGACGAAGGGCTGGTGGGATGGTTAGGCTGGCGAATCCTGTTTCTACGGAATACTCTATAGCTCGCGAGGATCTATTGCCTCATCTGGTTAAGAACTTAACAGACAACAAACACGAAAGCTATCCTCAACGGCTCTTCGAAGTTTCGGATGTGATAAAAATCAGCAGAAAAACTGAAACCCGCAGTGAACGACGGTTGCACGTAGCTGGCGTCTGCTCCCACCCAGTAGCTAATTTCACTGAAATAAAATCCATTACAGAAGCGTTACTCGTCAACATCGACGCAAAACGATGGGAGATGAAAGCGACGAGGCATCCGAGTTTCCTGCAGGGAAGAGTAGCAGCCATTCATGCTGGACGCAGGAAGGTTGGCGTCCTCGGAGAAATTCATCCAGAGGTCATCAACAACTTTGAACTTGAAAACCCGGTAGCCGCCTTTGAAATAGATCTTGAGCAAGTTTGACGAGTCTGCGGGTTGGCTTTAGGAAGATTTATCTCCGCCCATTCTCGTATTCAATGGCGGCGATGAAACGAGCGGGAGCGAATCCCACCGGAACCTACTAGAAGGCTCATGCAGACGGACCCAACAGAGGCTGGTGATTTCATCTGCCCTTGACGAAGGGTTAACCCAAGCGTGGGACACGGTGGGCGCGGGCGCTCCAAACCCGCGTCAGAGAGAGCTCCGCTGAGAGGAGCGTGAGGCTCCGACTGTGAGGCTGAGTGTTAGTTACGTGGGACACAGCGCCCGCGACAAGAACTTTTAAGTTAACTGACGTCGAAAAACTAAGAGGCGAAAAGGCTTGGACCTAGAGCACAGACTGGCTTTAGTTACGAGAAACACAGAGGAGGTCGTGACTTCTCAAGAACTACGCATGCTCTTGGAGACCGTAGATACACCCAAAGCCTACTGGGGATTTGAATCCAGCGGTCTCATGCACGTTGGAATGGGGCTAGTCTGTGGCTCCAAAATCAAGGACATGGTGACCGCCGGCTTCGATTTCACAATTTTTCTCGCAGACTGGCACTCCTGGATAAACAACAAGCTGGGAGGCAAAATGGAAAACATTCGCGCCGGTGGCGAGTATTTCAAGGAGTGCTTCACTGCCCTTGGCATAAATCCCGCCAGCGTGCGGTACGTTTGGGCTTCTGACATCGCCAGAGACATAGCATACTGGGAGAAGGTAATTCGCATAGCCAAGAATTCCTCACTGCAAAGAACGTGGCGAGCGCTTCCGATAATGGGCAGAGAAACAGGCCTAACCGACATGGAAACAGCTTGGGTTTACTATCCCTGCATGCAAGCGGCAGACATCTTCCATATGAATCTGGATGTGGCCTGCGCTGGGATGGATCAAAGAAAAGCCCAGATGCTGGCGAGGGATATTGCTCAGAAACTTCACTGGGAAAAACCCGTATGCATTCACACCCACCTTCTAATGGGACTGCAGGAACCTGAAAAGCTCGAAAAGCGGTTTGATGAAGATACTAACATAAACGTGCAGATCAGCTCGAAAATGAGCAAAAGCATGCCACAGACCTGCATATTCATACATGACACGCCGGAGAATGTTAAGGCTAAGGTAAGGGCGGCATACTGTCCACCCAAGCAGGTTGACAGAAACCCCCTGCTTGAACTGGTCAAGCACGTGGTATTGACGGAGAAGGAAAGTCTGAATATCCCGCGACCCTCAAAGTATGGTGGTCCAGAAAGATACGAAACCTACGAAGAGATTGAGAAGGCTTATTTGAAGGGAAGGCTTCACCCACTAGATTTAAAGAACGGTGTTGCAGAAGCCCTCACGGAAATTCTAAGGCCGGTCAGAGAACACTTTCGTAGACGTCCAAAAACTCTGAAGAGGATGATGGAAATAGAGATCACAAGGTAAAGATTTTGTCAACTAAATTGGAGAATAGAACCGAAGAAATCCTGAGTCTTGTAAGGAGACTTGAAAAGGAAGGAGCCAAAGGCATCCCGATAATTGTCGAGGGAGAAAACGATGTCAACGCCCTGCATAAACTCAACGTAGGAGGTGACATTATCTCGGCTAAAACCTCGGGAAAGTCTCTTCTCGATGTTATTAGTGAGGTTGAGAGAAGAGGAAAACGGGAAGTCATCCTTCTGATGGATTTCGACAAACGTGGCAAAGAATGGACCAAACGATTGACGGAACACCTTGAAAGAATGAGGATAAAACCCAACTCGATCTTTTGGAGAAGACTCCTAGGTCTCGTGGGGCGAGACGTGAAAGACATTGAAGGTTTGGCAACCTACGTGGAAACGCTTATGAAAAAATGTGGAGTGCAGAATAGTAAAATATAAGTGGTACAAGCTAACTAACGCCTAAGAGCATCTCATTGCTTTAATGAGGTTAAATCTGTGATTGAGGTGAAAATTAATGGGTTCTTCGCAAACGGTCACGGTAAAGTATGTTATCCGTGCCAATTTCCAAGTGGAGGGAGTTGTCGAAAAACCTGATGTCATCGGAGCGGTTTTTGGACAAACAGAAGGGTTGTTTGGCTCTGAACTTGATCTTCGAGAACTCCAGAAATCCGGACGAATAGGAAGAATAGAGATCGAACTTAAGTCAGAAAAAGACAAAACCACAGGCACAATATCTATCCCAACAAGCCTCGACAGAGTCTCCACAGCCATAGTTGCAGCAAGCATCGAGAGCATAAACAGGGTTGGACCTTGTTCCGCTATGGTAACCCTAGAGAAAGTGGAGGACGTGCGCGATGCGAGAAGGAGAGCCATCATAGATAGAGCAAAAAAAATCCTGCATGAATGGACCATCGAAACCCTTCCTAGCACCGAAGAGATCTTTCGAGAAGTTTCTGAGATTTTGAGGGCGGCTAAAGTTGAAAAATATGGGCCAGAAGGATTAGCAGCTGGGCCAGAAATTGAAGGAAGCAAGGACATAATCTTGGTTGAAGGAAGAGCCGACGTGATAAATCTGTTGAGGAACGGAATCGAGAACGCCATTGCGGTCGAAGGGGCTAAAATCCCGGAGAGCATAATCAAATTGTGTCGAGGCAAAGAGGTCACTGCACTCCTCGATGGAGATCGAGGTGGGGATCTCATACTGAAGGAGCTCCTCCAAGTGACCGGCGTCAAGTATGTTGCCAGAGCTCCCCAAGGCAAGGAAGTGGAGGAGTTGAGCCTCAAGCAAATCAAAACTGCCCTCAACAAGAAGGTTCCTATCGAAAAAATTAAGGGTAAGAAGTTGAAGGAGCGACAGAAGATACTTGTTCCCAAACAAGTCGTTGAAACTGTAAAGGCGTTGGAAGGAACCTTGGAAGCTGTCTTATTAAACGGAAAGATGAAAGAGATAGAAAGACTGCCAGTGAGTAAACTCGCAGAGAAACTTCAGCAGGTCGAGGGCGTAGACACCTTGGTCTTTGACGGAGTGATAACTCAAAGACTTGTGGACATCGCAAATGAAAAGAAGGTCAAATATGTGGTGGCAGCCCGCATTTCAGAAGCCATAAAACAACCACTGAACATGCGTATGCTAGCGTTCACAGATATCACCGGCTAACCATCAGCAAAATCGAAGAGAGTAGAGGTTTTAGAGAGTGACCATTCCTCTTTGGTTATTCCAAACATGGCCAAAATCCGAGTCGTAGCTAGTATTTTCCGTCTTGACACATAATATTCAATGTCGCGCGCGCGGGGCTGTTGTGTGATCTACCGCTTCATTAGATTTCATCGCTGTCGCGTTTACTGAAGTATAATATGTCATGGTGCTCAACATAGCCACATTCTTTGAACAGTTTCTTCGATGCAACATTATACTCTTCGATTAAAGCACAAAATATCCTAATACCACGTTTCCTGAGTATTTTTTCAGATTCGGCAATCAAAGCTTTGGCAATTCCGCTCTTCCTGTGATCTGGATCAACGGCCAAGCGGTTAATCCAGCCCTTACGTGTGTCGCAACTCATGACCACCGTGCCCACAAGGTGATTGTGTACGAAGGTTCCCAGAAAAAAATCTGGGTTTGCCTTCAGTTGCACTCTTAATGCATCCCTGCTGTCTCTACCCTGGGGCTTAAACGGTAGATTTGCCCTTGACCAAAGCTTCACTATCTCGTCATATTCTTTGATTGTAAGTTTTCGAACATTCATGAAAAACACTCACGCGGGCCTAAGCTTTTCTTTGCGTACGCAAGATATAGTGGACGCGCACATATATTATGCACTGACATTAAGTTTTGCACACGTGAGGCAGTTTCCTAAAAAATGATATTTCAAGAATTTCCAGGTTTTCAAAAACAAGTTAAAAACCCTGCGCGCGTGCGCGCGCATCAGCAAAGGGTGAAAGGTTTTTCACCAACTAGATAGTCTGCATGCAAGGATAATACATAGGCTTAAAATTCCTCAGAGCTGGATAGAAACGCATTTTCAGATCAACTGGTATGGGGGTGGGAATATTTTTAAATACACGTACTACGAAGGTAGTACTCAGTCGTTGCAAGATGTTGAGAAGGCTTGTCTTAGACGTCTTGAAGCCGCATAGTCCTAGCGTGATTACACTTTCTGAGGCATTAAGCAAGTTGGAAGGCGTAGAAGGAGTAAACATAATCATTTATGAGATAGATCAGCAGGTGGAAAACGCGAAGGTCATTATCGGGGGAAATGGAATAGATTTTGAAAGCGTCAAGAAGACGTTGAAAGATATGGGCGCTGCTATCCATTCCGTCGACGAGGTTGCAGCTGGTCAAAGGATTATTGAAGAAGTGCGAACCCCTCAGGATAGATCTGCTAGAATGTGAAAATGGGTTAATCCCTGCACGCGCTTTTGCACAGCGTGTGTGCTTTTTCTTGATTTGGGAGTAATCACTGAAAAAGAGTTGGCACAATAGAACAGTTATTAGGGAGTTCCGCGGGAGTATTCTGAAAATGTAGCGGAGAATCGCAGAACTTGGTTGTCCATGAAGTGTTGAAGGTTGTATATTCTCCTGTTAATGCATTTAAGGAAATCGTTAAGAACCCTAATATTAAGGGACCTCTCCTGATTTTTTTGCTTTTTCTGCTCGCGTCAACGGTTTTCCAATACGTTAGCGCCTCAAAGTTTGTTCTTGAGATAGGGACGCCTGAGGGAGATGAGTGGACTGAGTCAACGTTGTTTTGGACCCCTGAAGGGGTCTCCATTGACGACGAGGACAACTTTGTTGGCAATTACAGCATTATGTCTTTCGTTACCAATAATACACGCGTTTGGATGAAAACAGCTGATATTGGATCATTTAATTGTTCATCAGACGAGGGTTGCGGGAGTTTATCTTTTCGGATCAAATGGGTACATCCGAGCAATATATTTCCAGCTAATACGACATTGCGGTTATTTTCTAAGAACAATAGCTACTTTGAATTAGATATAGATGGCAAGATAGCAAATTCAAGTAACACATGGAGTAATGTTACAGTTGATATTGGTCCAACGAATTTGAATTGGCGTCCTTCTGTTGATTCTTCAGACTGGGGAAACATTACGGGATTGGAATTTGAATTAGTTTGGTTGGCACGCGCAAATGTGACAATGAAAATCGACCATTTGTATTTTGGAAAACACGTTCCTTTGCTTGCAATGAACGATTTCACTGAGAGATTTGTTAGCTCTTTGATATTCATAGCATTCGGCTTCCTCCTAGAATGGGGTATATATGCCCTTATTCTATTGTTGATAATCAAGTTGGCTGGCAGTGAAGCCGGTCCATTGAGAGTGTTGTTTATTGTTATCGGATACACGTTTTCAATAAAAATAGTTGAATCTTTGGTAAACGCATTTCTATTTTCCGCACTTCCGTCACTCGTTTTTCCGCTAAAAGCTTGGGACCCAATTGCAGGGGAGGAAGGGCTTGCTAACAAGCTACTCGACAATATCTACCAAACCAGTTGGTATCCTACCTTGGCATACAACCTGTACTGGTCTCTCGGGTTTGCGTTTATTGCATGGTCCGTGGCTCTCTCCGCAATTGCGATACGCTTCTTACGTGAGTTCACATGGAAGAAGGCGGCTGGCATCTCAATAGTCGCGTACTTTGTCCTATCAATATTCGTAATGCCCATCCTTAGAAATCTCCTTGCAATTTAGCAATAAATTCTTTCTTCAAGGGTTGATGGTTTGCTGCGACATGAATATTGGCTTAGGATAGGTTTGACCAATTGATGTTAGGATGATTTAGAAGAGCGTTTTTCAATACTTAAATGAGAGAAGCCGATGTGCTATTTACTTACTGATCGTGGAAATGCGGGAGCCCTACTTGAAGCGAAGGACATCAAAAAATCTGCAGATGGGAAGGGTTTTCGTTTTGTTTTTGCGAGGAACAACGCGCGCGCATAATGTTGTTCGAGCGCGAGCCACAGTTTTTGGAACAGCGATTTGCGTTCTCTTCGGGTTGTATCCAGCGAGGAAAGCAGCGAACATGGGTCTGGTGGAGGCACCGCGGTGCGAATAAGAAGCTGAGTCAAACTCTACCTTTTAGGTTCCAGTTGTCTGTTGCGAATTTTTCTTTGCGAAGCTTTTCGGCGAGATTTTGCTCAAAACTCGTCAGTTCTCCACCTATGAGCTGAATATTCAGTGCCTTTTGAAAGCCCGTACTTAACGCTTGAAATGCCTCGCCTGATGATACGGTTGATCCGCGTTCTTGTTTAATGGAGGTCAATCTTTTTTGAGCTACGCTTAAAACATCTGTGAGGGTTTTTGCCCATGGAACCCTGAGAAGTGCAAACATTTTGTTCAAATCTAGGTCTACCAAGAATGATCCGTGTTGAAGCAGGACCCCTTTCTTACGAGATTGGGCGCTCCCAGAGATTTTTCTGTTGTTTATTGTGATGTTTGGACAGTGTGTCGGATCTCCAAGGTTGAAACCGGCTCTAACATTCAAGGTCTTAGCTGCTTCAACTAGACCATTACATATTAGGTGATACGCGGCCACCATATCCTGTGATCCCAAATCTTTCTCACTTACCACCACGCTGTAGGTGATCTCGCCGCCATAGTCGTGGTACACAGCTCCTCCTCCCGAAATTCTCCTCACTACGTCAACTCCGTACTTCTTGCAGTTTTCTAGGTAGACCTGCTGGAAAATGTCTTGGAAGCGGCCGATAGAAACGGCGGAGGGTCTCCATCGATAAAAACGTATGGTATTCGGCACTGTCTCTTCTATTCTTGCTCGTAACATAGCCTCGTCGATGGCCATATTTGTGAAAGCATCCTCAACCTTGAGTCTCACCATTCTCCATGAATGCATTCCCGTTCACAGGAGACAGGAGGCCAGCTCGCTAATTTAGATTTCGAGGTTGAAAAAACCTTATGATAATGTCTGTTTAAGTGAAAGGGCAACTTGTCCTGAACACTATTTCTTTTTTCGCGAAAGCATTCTTTCTAGCGTTGGTCGTAGCTTCTCGTTTTCAGCTTGAATTCTTTCTTTTCCTAACGTCTTCTTCTGTTCCGTCATTTCATTGATGAGTTCGGCGAATTTCACTCCTTCAGCGGCGGATACATATTCCACTCTGAACCTCTCGGGGCTAAGCCCCAGTTTTTCCAGCATCATTCTCAGGGCATCTGTTCTCTTCTTCATCCACACGTTTCCTGAGATGTAGTGGCAATCGTAGGGAAGGTGGCAAGCGGCTACAAGCACCATGCCAGCGCCCAGTCTTAAAGCCTCCAGAATAAAATCTTTGTCAACGCGTCCTGAACACATAACCCGTATCGCTCGATGCGTCGGAGGATACTCAAAGCGACTCGTGCCCGCAAGATCTGCGCCCGCATAACTACACCAGTTGCAGAGAAAAGCCAGTATTTTGTCCTCAGGGTTTTCCTCTAGGGCGGATCGAATCTGCGAGAGGATTTGGTTATCCGTGAAATGCATTTGGGTGATGGCGTCTGATGGGCACTCAGCGACGCAGGTGCCGCAGCCGTGACACATGGCTGTCGTTACTCGAGCAGGCTGTCCTTCAGGCGCTTTTATTGCTCCGTAGGCGCAACGTTGCGAGCAGATGCCGCACTTCACCTTGGTGTTTCGGCATCGGTCCGGATCCACCACTGCTATGATAGGTTCGATTTTCCACTTCTCTTGAGAAAGAATTGTTGCAGCTCGTGCCGCGGCTCCGCTTCCCTGAGATACACTGTAGGGTATGTCCTTCGCTCCCTGACAACATCCGGCTAAGAAAATCCCGTCAACAGGTGTGTCCAATGGCTTCAATTTTGGATGGCTTTCCATGAAGAAGCCGTCCGCTCCTCGAGTTAGGCTCAAAATTCTTGCCATTTCATCAGTGTCCTTGCTGGGAACAGCGGCAGTGGAGAGAACAACCAGCTCTGCCCCTATCTCAATGGGTTCTCCCAATGTCATGTCCTCCGTACGGGTTGTCAGGTTCTTAGTCTTCGGATCTTCTAGTATGTGTACTGCCCTTCCTCGAATGAAGTTGACTCCCAGTTCGCGGGCTCTCTGATAGAATTCTTCGTAGCCTTTAAAGTGGGCACGCAGGTCCATGTAGATTATGTAAACCTCGACATCGTCCTTGTATTTCTCTTTCAGCAGAATTGCGTTCTTGAGAGCGTACATGCAACAAAATCCTGTGCAATAAGGATATTTGTTCACGTCTCTTGAGCCTACACATTGAATGAAGACTACACTGTGGGGCTTCTGACCGTCTGAGGCCCGTACAACCTTTCCGCCTGTCGGACCAGCCGCTAAGATGAGTCTTTCAAACTCCAGAGCAGTTATTACGTTGTCGTATCGGCCATAACCATACAAGTTGTCGTCGTAAGGTCTGTAGATATCGTATCCTGTCGACACCACAATAGTTCCAACTTCGAGTTCGAGTTCTTCCGGCTTCTGGTCAAAGTTGATGGCTTGACGAGCACCGCAAATATCAACACACTTGTAACATTCAATACAGTGATCCATGTTGATCGTGTAAACAAGAGGAACAGCTTGATCGAAGGGAACCGAAATGGCCTTTCTCACCCCCATGTTCTCGTCCCACTCGTTTGGATATTCTATAGGACAAACATCTCGACATTCGCCGCAACCAGTGCAGTTGTCGGCTATCACGTATCTCGGATTCTTCCGAATCTTCACCTTAAAGTTGCCCACATACCCTTCGACGGTGAGGAGATCCGCATACGATATTATTTCGATATTAGGATGACGATTGACATCCACCATCTTTGGTCCTTCGATGCATATAGAACAATCCAGAGTTGGGAAGGTCTTGTCCAGCTGTGCCATATGACCGCCGATGCTCTCACCTCTCTCAACAAGATACACCTTGAAACCCATGTCGGCGAGATCCAAGGCGGTGCTGATCCCGGCAATTCCCCCGCCCAAAACCATCGCTTTATTGGTAACGGGAACCTCGAGCACGTCAAGTCCCTGGAGCAGTCTTGCCTTTGCCACCGCCATTTTTATTATTTCTTTCGCCTTTTCAGTGGCTTCCTTCGGGGTGTTTGGGTGACACCATGAAGAAAACTCGCGGATGTTGGCCATCTCGAAGACGTATGGGTTCAGCCCAGCCTCTGAGATGCAACGGCGGAAAGTTGGCTCGTGCATGCGTGGCGAGCAAGCCGCGACGATAACCCTGTTGAGATTGTGCTCTTTTATTCCCTTCCTGATTTCGTCTTGTCCCGGATCAGCGCAGGTGTAGCGGTTTTCCTTCACGTAAACCACGTTTGGCAGCCTGCGGGAGTATTCAACCAACTCGCCTATGTCGATAACACCGGCGATGTTGAGACCGCAGTGGCAGATGAAGACTCCTATCCGCGGTTCCTCTGGCATTTAGCTACTCCTCCCCGCAAGTCTTCTCTTCACACTCTCCTGGGCTTTGGCTGACCCCTTGGCCCGTAACTCCTTGGTCATCTCTTTGGTGGATGTCAGCTTCTCGAGAGCCTTGTTCCAGGCTCCCGAGCGAACTGGAGTGTGGCGTATGAGTGTTCTATTGAGCTCCAGCGCCTCATCAACTGGGCAAACGATTTTGCAGACGCCGCAGTAAACGCAGAATAACTCGTTTACGTAGACCTTTCCGTCTTCTTCTGAGAGGTAGAGAGCACCTGGGATCGGGCAAACGTCCAAGCAGTCTTGGCAGCCTTCTGGGCACTTTTCGCGGTCTATCCGAATGATCCCCTGAAACACTTTTCTGACGCGGATGGCGCCCTCTGGACATCGCACTTCACATAAGCGGCAACACGGACATAGGTCCTTTTTAATTTCCACATCTACCTTGAGCTTTTCTTTGTCTGGTCTGGATTCTATGTCCTGGACTTCTTCACCCTCCGGGGTTCGAACCGTGACCTTGATGAGGTTTAGGGGGCAAGCTTCTTGGCAGTCTATGCAACTTACGTCGCACTTGGTTGTATCAACTTCAATTTCGCGGAGCAGCTGAGGGAAACTTTCGGTCTTGAGCACGGGTATCACATGTTCTTCGTCGACTCTCACTTCCAGTGCTCCGAAGGGACAGATAGATTCACAGATTCCACAGTAATGGCACTTTTCTTCATGCACATCAATTATGGGAGGCTTTCTCTTCTCTCCCTCTACTTTAGGAAAGCTTTTGATTTCGATAGCTTCTCTTGGGCAAACAAGCTTGCACATTCCACATCCAGTACATAGAGTTTTATCTAGGTTCAGAGAGTATCGCCTTGCGTGCATAAGTCTTTTAATGGCGAGTTGGCTCTCCGTCTCGGTTTTCATCAGTTTCATGGGCATCTTATTTTCCTCCATGCACTGAATGCTTTTGACCATTTTGGAGAGTATTAGGCGATGTAAACTCGTATTTATGTTTGTCTATATCACGTTTTATACGATCACGTTGATTCGCTGTACCCGATTTTGAGATAATTTGTATGCACTTTCTATCGCCCCTAGCTATACGTCTCGTCCACTTAATATCAGCATCACCAGCGATTTTCTTGACCATGTTCTCATCTATTTTGCAGATATACGTGCCAAATTGAGGGATGATATCTTCAAAGACGCAGTTACGATATTCGATGATGTACTTATCCCAGTCTTCAGATAGGGAAGCGAAGAAACCGTAGTCGTTTAGAAGCTGAACCAACAATCTTAGTCTACTCTCTAGATCTCCCTCCATCTCCTTTGGCACGAATGCTTCGGCAAAATCCTTCGCGACTGAAGACATCAGCGATTCCATTTCTTCCTCTCCGTATCTCTGCGTTATTTTCCGAGCTAGAAACGACAGCAGTTCTTTGCTTTTTCGCGGAAAGACCGCTTTTCCGTATGCTGTGAGTGCAAAGATCTTTTTTGGGCGACCTTTGTCGAATCTTTGGAATCTCGAGAATACTAATCCTTCTTTTTCGAGGGTTTCCAGGTGTCTTCTTATCGCGCTCTCATTGATCCCTATCTTGCTCGCTAGCTCAACTGAATTGGCATCTTTGCCGAGTAGATTCCTAATTATGGATTTTCGGGTTCCTCCAAGGAAAGGGGCGGTCAGTCTACTGTTTGCCATGCCCAGCCCTCGTCTCAAATTATATATTTCAATCGAAACTTATAAGTATTATCACCACAATATAGTATTTATAATTGCTCCACAACTTTGAGGTCAATCAATAATCTTCTTGAAATAAGCTTTTCGAGTAGTAGTTCATTGTTGTTTGCGCTTATCCAATAGTAGGACCTAAATCATTTCCGTTTGCGATAGATTCTCACGCTCTCCATATCGTGGACGTATTGCCAGCCTTCCTCGATGAGTTTCCGCGCTTCTCTCACGTTCCTTGCTACCCTGGTATGGAATTTTTGGTCGTCAAGTTCGGCATAGATGGCACGTTTAATGTTGATGTATTTCACAGTGTTCTCAATGCGTTTGTGGCCCAGAATTTCCTTCACATAGAGGATGTCTTTGGCTTTATGGTAGAGGGTTGTTCCTTCGGATTATCTTCTAATTCCAGTAAGGCAATTCTCTCGTTTATGCTCCCTAAGAAAAGTGGGAATAAACCAGATAATCAAAGAACCAGTTAAATGCGCGCGCACGCAGACAGCAGAAAGATTTCTGCAACGTCTACGGAGGCTTTCCACGAGATAACCCCCAAGAATAAAAGCCTATTATTACTGGCTTCATAAGCATGGCGGTTGAAATGAGCGTTGAATATAAGACTATGGAAATAAGTCCTGAATTTAACAACATTAACTGAACAATCAGGCTTGTGCTGAATCTTACACTAAGCCCTAAACCTAACAACAAAGAGTATTTATTTCCAAGCAATTTGCGGAAGAGCAGAAGACAAGATAAAAGCTTCGAGCCTTTCGCAACAGCCCAAATGAGTATAATCATTGATGGGTAAATGAGAAGAGAGGTTACGGAAACTGAAGCTCCTATGCTCAGAAAGAAGAGGGGCGAAAGAAAGATGTAACCCAAAAATTCTACGTCCCTCTCGTTTTCACGTAGCCTTTCCTTGGGTAATAAACCTCTGAAGACTATCCCCCCAAAAATTGCCCCAACCGTTGCCAAACTTTCGAAGACAAATCCTCCAAGAGCAAGAAAAGAAAAGAATACTAGTAACGTAAGGAGGGAAGGAACATAAGGAGGAGGATGATTCTTCTCCAAAATCCTTTTGATTCTACCCCCAAGCTTCATTATTGCAAACGTAAAGATGAGGAGGCAGCCTAATCCCAAAAGAATAGACAATGGATTTGGAGAACTTTGTATCTTCAACACTGGCAAAAATGCAGGCAGAATAGCAACAACTGCAAGCATCAAAACTTCTATGATGTCGTCCAAAGTTCCTATTCCCAGCGTGAGTTGACCAAAAGTTGTTTTGATAACTCCAAATTCATTAAGGATAGGCAGTAGAACAGCTTCTCCAACCGTTGCAAAAGACAGGGCTGTAACTAAAGCAACCAAATAGGAGTGACTTACTTCAGCTGGAAAGACAAAATACAGAACCAAACTTCCGAGAAAGCCTTCTAAAGCAACCACGCTAATGGTGCCTAAAACAACATAATTTCTTAATCTAGCCATTTTCCTAAAGTCCAAACTGAAACCTATTATAAATAGAAGAGAATACATTCCAAAGGTTTCTAACAGCTTAAAAAGGTCACTTTCAAGGGTAGATGTGAATATGTTGAGTGCGGATAGAATGAAACCGAAGAATAGAGAAGCAAACATCCAAGGCATTTTGAGGTATTTCTGTAGCAAGTAGCCGAAACCCAAAGAAACACCGTAAGTGATTACCATCAAAAGCAAAATGTCTTCCATACTATTTCACCGCCTCGTAGTTAGTGAATGAGAGCAAATGTAGTGAATAGTGGAAGCAGTGTTATGGCGAGAATGTTCTCGAGCTTTATCAGTATGTGTAGGCTAGGTCCTGCTGTGTCTTTGAGGGGGTCTCCAACAGTATCTCCGATAACTGCTGCTGCGTGAGTTGTCAAACCAGATATTGCAGGTGTTCTTTCGTGGGAGTGTTCATTTTCAATGAGTTTCTTGGCATTATCCAATGCTGCCCCAGAGTTGAACATGAATACCGCAAGGAGCGCTCCAACAATCTTTACTCCAAGCAAGAAAGACACAAGGGGCCAAACTCCAAGTGTGAATCCTACCGTTATGGGTGCTATTAGTCCTACTAGTGTGGGGAAAACCATTTGTTTCAGTGAGTACTTGGTGCTTATGTCTACACACGTGGCATAGTCTGGCTTTGCCTTTCCCTCAAGTAAGCCCGGAATTTCTTTGAATTGCCTTCTAACTTCCTCAATCATCTTATAAGCGGCGTTGCTTACAGCCCGGATGGTGAGAGCAGAAAATAGAAACGGTATGGTAGCTCCAATCAGAAATCCAGCAATTATAGTGGGATTGGCTACGTTAAGGTACTGAGCGATGCTAGAAAGGTTATCCAGAGTGATATCGGGGCGATGTCGAGCAAGCTCGAATAAATATGCGAAGAGTATGACAACGCTCGTCAAGACGACTTTCGTCAAAGCATAGCCTTTTGTTATTGCTTTAGTAACGTTTCCAGCTGCATCAAGGGCATCGGTAGATTCCTCCACATCTCTAGATAAGCCTGCCATATCAGCTATTCCAGCTGCGTTGTCAACTATTGGACCAAATGTGTCTATTGACATAATCATGCCTTTCATCTCAGTGATACCTAAGGTAGCCGCAACTACGCCGAATACACCGTATACTCCGGCCCCGAATACATGGTATGTGAAAAGCATAATAACTGCGATTAAGATCATGGGAAACACAGCGCTTTCTAAACCATAGGAGAATCCCGTGAGAAGATTGATTGCGCTCCCAGTGTGCGATGCTTCGGCTATGTTTTTCACGGGACGCCTATCGATTCCAGTATAGTACTCTATGATTAGCGAAACGACGATGATTGACAATAACCCAGTTGAGAGACAGTAAAAGAGACGTATGTCGCCCATAAACCATGTTGAGATTAAGTAAAAAAGGATTAGAGCTAATGTTCCTGTGGAGAACAGACCAATGTTCAGCGATGTCAATGGACTTCTGTTTTCCCATTTCCTCACTGTAAATATTCCAATTATGGTTGCGATTTTTCCAATTGACCTTATAAGAAGAGGGAATAACACTGCATTCCATCCGTAGTTAAAGGGCGGACCCACAAAAGCCAAACCAATTATCATTGAAGCTACGAGATTATCCGCACTGGCTTCAAATAGGTCAGCTCCCCTTCCTGCGCAATCTCCAACATTATCTCCCACGAGGTCAGCTATGACGGCTGGATTCCTTGGATCATCTTCTGGTATATGTACTTCAACTTTTCCAACTAAGTCGGCTCCCAAGTCTGCTGCCTTTGTATATATTCCTCCTCCTAGCTGGGCAAACAGTGCTGAGAGGCTAGCTCCGAATCCAAATCCTACGAGAAGGCTTACGGCTTCTTTGTTATTTGGGCCTGCACCAAACAAGAAGTAGAGAAGAGATATACCTATAAGAACAAAGCTTGTGATTGAGAGTCCCATTATTCCACCTCCTCTGAACGCTAGTAAGAGGGCTTTTCCAGATGAAGTTCTCGCGGCTTGCGCTGTTCTTACATTCGTTCTCAAAGCAGCACTCATACCTATCAAAATTGCCATCATCGAGAGAAAGGCTCCAATGACGAACCCTACTGCTATTTGCCACCCCAAGATGATGAACAAAAGTATCGCAAGGAGAATTACAAAATACGAAATTGTTCTAAACTCTCTCTTTAGGAAGGCTTGTGCTCCTTCTTGAATGTAACCAGCTATTTCTCTCATGCGAGCTGTTCCGGCACTCTCTTTTTTAATTGTCCAATACAAGTAGAGAATGAGAAACAATCCTGCAAATCCAACGAGGAGAGGAATTATTGCCAAATCCATTCTTACTTATCACGTTCTTCTTGATCTACTTCCATCATATGTGGCATTCCAGGTATCGCATGTGTGCGCCTATTTCGTTCAATCTCCCCCCGAAGCATTTGAATACGATGACCTGTCGATCTATACTCAGCTACCTCCCAAACCAGCAAGGCTACGAGTAAAAAGGAGGATATGCATAATAACAAAAATAAAATTAAATTCAAACGAGTTCACCGCGTCACGTGCCTAGCTAGCGTTTTTCTCCTCAAACTTGCGTTTGATTTTTCGATCTAGCAGATATACAGCCACGAAAATCGCCACCCCCAGTACGCAAAGGATTGCATTTACGAAAAGGATCGTAGTTAGATCCAAGGTACGTTCCTCTTAGCTACGTCGGAGTCGATCAGAAGATTTAAACTTTTGCTATAAACATATATAATAGATCTAAATAATTAAATCTATTGATAAAGTTTAAACTCGGGTTGATGCTATGTCTGAAACTAGAAAACTTCAGCGAATCGGAGGCAACACCCTATATGTTTCTCTTCCTAAGCCCTGGACAAGTAGGATGCAACTGAGACAAGGCGACAAGGTCACGCTGATTCAACAGCCAGACGATTCAATACGCATTTACTCGACAACAAAACGGGAAAAGTCTAGAGAAATAATCCTAGAGGTTAACGCTAAAGACTCAAAGCAATCCTTCAATCGGGGAATCATTGCCGCGTATGTGGATGGCTTCGATGTGATCAGGCTGAAGGCAGAGGGAAGGCTTACTGAGGAACAGCAAAATGCCATACGAGAAACAATTGACCGGCTGTTCGGTTTGGAAGTAATCGAGATAACCGGAAACACGATGACAATTCAGTGTTTATTGAAAGAGGATTTGCCGATCGAGAAGGCCATACAAAGGATTCACAACGTAATATTGTCAATGCTCAGCGAAACAATCTCTGCCTTAAGAGAACGAAACATCAACCTTGTTAAGGGTCTGAACAGAAGAATGGGTGACGTCCATCGGCTTTCCCTAGTCATCAACCGGCTACTTCGAAGCTTGATCCTGTTTCCAAGGTCAGTCGAGCAAAGGAAGGTAAGTCTGATAGACTGCGTAGACTATCTGCGAGTTCTTCACATAATCGCCGAAATCGCTGACAATGTCAAGAAAATCTGGGAAAGCGTCATCGGACTAAGCGAACAAACGCTTCCAGAGCCTATCCTTAATCCCTTGTGTCAAAAATGTATCCCTATACGGGACTTGTATGATCAGTCCATTCAAGCCCTGTTATCCAAGGACATACCACTAGCCAATCAGATCCTAGACAGTAAGCCTACCCTAGAAAACCTGTGGAGACTCTGCAGAGAAGCAGACGAGAAGTCGAAAATTTCGAGCCTTGCACTCTCGCATGCTTACCTGCTCATAGACAACCTAAAACAAATACAGCAATACGCCACCGAAATCGCTGAGATTGCTATCGATCGGGCTGAAGCTGAAGTAAAGAAGAAAGATTGATGAATCCAACTTCGCACTCATCCTGCGAAAGATGTGAATGAACTAACGACATCAGGACTATGAACCTCATGCCTATACCGCTATGCGAGCTTGCACTTAGGGGTTTTGAGCCTAGCGGCATGGAACTGCGCGCGCAGAATGTTCAAAATTGTGGAATTGTATAAAAAAGGGGGAGTTTGCGGGGG
>Ga0209636_10001654_pt1 | contig 22540 bp, 21 predicted proteins | sample DeeMarSWOR152_54_FD_187464 | JGI IMG/M metagenome (GOLD analysis project Ga0209636, IMG submission 187464) | Marine sediment microbial communities from White Oak River estuary, North Carolina - WOR-1-52-54 (SPAdes) (version 2) | ecosystem: Environmental > Aquatic > Marine > Intertidal zone >...
GACAGATACAGGACAAAAGTTTCCGACCTACTACCTGACTTATAAGTTAACATGTTGATAAATTGATAGAATTTTTTGGTTTTTTTCCTTTTTCTTTTTTGAAAAAGTTTGGTTTTATCTTTTTTTGCGTGTTAATTAAGGCGTAACAATTTTTACCTAGTTATTATTATTATTATAAAGGACAATATAAACTGTGGTTTAATTTTTTAAAAAATTTAAAATTGTGTATTTCGAGGTTTTTTTAATGATTAAAGAGGGGATCACTGAATTTAAGGTTTCGTTACCGAAAGCTTTGGCCCGTTTTATAAAAGATCTTGTAGAGAAAGAAATTGTTATTTCTGCCGAAGAATTTATAGCTTATGCAACTCGTAGTATGGCGGATCAATATGGGTTTTCTAGCTTTATTGGAGGTAAAGTTAAAACTTCAGAGCCTGGTGGTGCAAAAGTTTCCCAGCCTATAGCAGCTAAAGTTGAGGAAAAACCGGTTGAAGCAACGCCTTCTCCGGTATCGGCACCTGTGGTTGAAAAAGCACCTTCGGTAAAAAAGGCGGATATTTCTGATGTAGAGGCTGCCATTTTGGACGCTTTTGGTTCAAGTGCGTTTATGTTTAGCGAGGAACTCTATATAAAACATGTTTTCGGTATGTCGCAGGTAGGTAAAAAGCCGTTTGAAAAGGGAGAGTTCATGGAAGGCTTAGAAAACTTGGAAAGGAAAAAAATGCTTGAGAAACATGAGAAGGAAGGAAAAATATTTTGGAAAGTAGTAGGCTAAAGCAATAATCATATCTGAAAAGTAATATTGAAAAATATGGGCTCATTTCCCCCTTATTTTTGCTTTATTTTGCAGGTTTCAAAGGATGAATATTAGTATTATGGCGATACAGATATACGTGACTTTAAGCGTTATTCGTGTCGCTGTTTCGCTTTTTATTTCTTTATTGATTTCTAATGCCTTATAGAGCATTCCTATGGTCCAAACTTGAAGTGTTACTAAAATAATGGTGGCAGTAATACTGGTTAAGATGATCTCTATGTCAAACTGTTTGGTGATAATTACTACGGTTGGGAAGAGGGTCAAGGGCAATAAAGCGAAAGGGATTGATATAAGAAATCCTAAATCTAGATTCCATCTTGGTTTCGGGGTTGTGAAATGATAAACGAGTTCAAAAAGTATCCATATCGCGATCCATGATGCTATTGCTTCAAGCATTATGGCAATAGATTCAAACCCTGATTTGTCGACAAAAAAGATTAAAATAGATATAAGATCGGCATGAAAAGAGACCCATCCAATAATAGCGATGGCGAGAAAGGCTTCCAAGATATATCTTTTTAGATTCTCTTTAATATATTAAAATATGAAACTGGCAAGGAAAAACTTTGAAAAAACCCTTTCCTTCTTGTCTATTATTTCGTGGGCATCTGATAAAAACTCCTCATCTTTTTGAAGCAGTTCATAAGCTGTAATTCCAAGGGGGGTGAGCAAGTACTTTTTTTCCTCATCTTGTGTGATGAAAGCTCCCATCTTTTTCAAGTGATGATATATACTGCCAACTTCTAACTTTAGAGCTTCTCTCAGTTCAACAAAACCAAGCGTGCTTTGGCTGCCTAATAGTTTTAAGATTTGTCAGCGAACTTCATTGCCAAGAACACGACCATAGTTCTCTAAAAGTTCATCACGACTTTCCTTGTTTTCCTTTGGAACCCCCATGAGTAAGCTTCCTAGTTTTCAATTTAAAAAAACAGGAGTGAGTGAAAACTCAAAATACCGTATAATTAAAAAATGGCCATTCAATTTAAAAAATACTTCTACTCACTTTAAAAAAAAGAATAATAATAAAAGCAGTAAATTTTGAGATTGAAAAGAAAACTCTCAAAAGATTATTGCTAGGGTTTAAAGGCATTTATCTCCTAAAATCAATGAAATAATGAAGTTGTGGATGTTAATAGTTTATAATTTTTGTCAAGGTGTTGTTATATGGAAGATTTTGGTGAAATTTTGGATCTTGATGATGTTTCTTTGGTTTCGTCTTTTGATAGTATGGATCTTATTGAGGAGGAGGCGGATTGGCCTGCTCGTTGTTTAGATGCTATAAAAGTTGGGGATAAGGTTGATCTTCCGCGTAGTTATGAGGATCCTTCGAGGATTGTAGTTTGTGGTATGGGCGGTAGCGCGATAGGAGGCGATTATCTTAAATTTTGGCTTTTAACCGAGCTAAAGGTGCCTATAATAGTTTCCCGGGATTATGTGCTTCCAGCTTTTGTTGGCAAGGAGGATTTAGTGATTTGCGTTTCTGCTTCGGGAAACACTGAAGAGACTCTGTCTGCGTTTTACGAAGGTATGAAGAGAGGATGTAGGGTTTTAGTGATAACGAGTAATGGTTTCCTTGAAACATTTTGTGATGATTTAGGTGTTCCTTTAACCCTAATACCCAAACCAAAACAGCCGCGTTTTGCCCTTCCTTATCTGTTCTTTCCTATGCCTGTCGTTCTTGAAAAAGTCGGTCTTTTATCAAGCGATTGGAGAAAGGAGGCGGAGGAAGTTGCTGAAATACTAAAAAAGAATAGGGATCATTTAATAGTTAAGGCGCCTCTTGAAGAGAATCTGGCGAAAAAGATAGCTATGGAAGCTTATGGGCGTATACCTCTCGTTTACGGCTTTAGGCATTATTCTCCTGTTGCGAATAGGATTAAGTGCGAATTTAATGAAAACAGTAAAGTTTTGGCTGTGAATGATGTTTTTCCAGAGATTAATCACAATACTATAGTGGGGTTTGAGGCGAAAGATGCTCTAACAAAAATTTTTACAACGATCCTTTTAAGAGATTATGATGAGCCTTTGGAGATAAAGACTCGAATAGAAACGACGAAGCGTGTAGCTATAGAGGAAAAAACAGGGAGTCTGATAGAGGTTTTTGGCGAGGGTAAATCCCTCCTCGCAAGAATGTTTTCTGCAACTTTTGTCGGAGATTTTGCCTCTATTTACCTTGCTATTCTCTATGAAAAGGATCCTGCAACTATTATCACTATAGATAAGCTGAAAAAAGAGTTAAAAGAAAAAGTGGGAACACAGGAAAAAATCAAAGAAGCAGTCAACAAACTAAAACGATAATCCTAGGACTTGTGCTCCGCGTATTTTCGCATTTTTGACATGAAAAACCCCTTGGTTTCAGGGGGATAAAATCGCCAACCGTTTTTAACAGCTTTTCCACCTCTTACTCCTTTTTCGACAACTTCAACTGGGTATTCATTGCAGATTTTTGTTACGATTTCTTCTCCTTCTTCAGGGAATAGACTGCATGTAGAAAAGACTATTTGGCCCCCGACTTTGACAAGATTTACTGCGGATGAAAGAAGACTTTCTTGCAATAATGCGTACTTTTTAATTTTATTAGGAGTTAAGCGCCATTTTTCCTCCGGGTGGGTTTGAAATGTTCCACTGCCACTACAAGGGGCATCAACGAGTATTTTATCAACCTTTTTTCCAAGTTTAAGTTCTAAAATTTTACCGTCTGTACATAAAATTTCGACGTTGCTAACCCCGCTTCTTTTCATGTTCATTTTAATCATTTTTGCTCTATAACAGTTTATATCTGTTGCAAGCACTAATCCCATATTTTTCATGGTTTGAGCTATGTGTGTTGTTTTCATTCCAGGTGCTGCGCATAAATCTATCACAAAATCTTCCGGTTTAGCGTTTAGAACGTGGGCCACGGCACAACTTGCTTTATCTTGTATAAAAATAAGACCCTCTTTATACGGGTTTGAAAGGGTTACTGGCTTTTTTTCCTCCTCGATTACACGTAAAACGTCGGGAAAATCCTTATCAAATTCGACAATAACCCCTTCCTCCCTTAAAATAGAGGCTACATTTTGCCTATTTGTGAGTAATGTATTAACTCTTAGCCATGAAGGTTTTTTTCGATTGTTATTTCTTAATAACTTTTCAGCGTCTTCTAAACCAAGTAAATCAACAAAGTATTTGCACATCCATTTGGGATGAAAGGTGGTAAACGCTAATTTCTCTAAGCCATTTGCTTCAGAAATCATTTTTTCCTTTTTAACTAAACTTCGCACTTTGAAGATATAAGTAAAGATTTCTTCTTTAATGATTTTATTATTTTTTCTTACTTTTTTCAAGATTATAGGTTTTAAAATGTCTGCTATATCTTCTGGTTTCTCTTTAAGGAAAACTATCTGATATGTTGATATGCGTAGGAGGTTCTTTATAACAGATGGAAAATCTTCATCAAAGACCTTTGGTAGGACTGTTTTTATTACGTGATCAACAAAGTTAAGTCTTCTTGTGGTCTCTAAAGTAAAATGAAGCGCTTGATTCAAAAGTTTGTAATCCTCCACCCTCCTCTTAAAATATTCTTTGAATAATATATTCCTAATAGAAGATCCGCTTTCTTCGACCTTTGAAAGCACCTTAGCAGCAAAAAACACTCCTTTTGAAAGATCCCCAATTCGCTTCCCAAACAACAGAAACCCATCCCAAAACAAAAAAAACTATGACTAAAACTTTAATAAAAACTGTTCTAAGTGGGGGATCATTTTTCGCATATCCTCGTAAATCACTAAATCTGCGGCTTTTTCCAACTTTTCGCCTTTGGGTTCGAAGGCGAAACCAAGACCTGCTGCTTCTACCATACAAGCGTCAGGGTTCCTATCTCCTACTGCAATGGTTCGTTTAAGAGGTATTTTATAAGCTTTAGCAATGGTTTTTAAAGCATTTAACTTGCAAACAGAATGTTTAAAGCAACCTGGCTTATTATGCTCTTCCCAGCCTAAAGGCATGTAAATTTTAGCCGTAATAATCCCTTTTCCATCAACTTCTAACCGATTACCCACCACTATATCAATTCCTAACCTTTTAGCAAGGAGACTAGCTAATTGGGTGTAAGAATCTGTAACTATCGCGGATATAAATTCGTGTTTTTTTAACCATAAAACTACTTCTTTAACCCCTTTAGTTAGGGGTATTGTACCAAAAATTTCTTTAATTTCCTCTATTTGAAAACCTTTCAAAAGCTTTACCACTTGCTGACTTACAACATAGCTTGGAACATCGTTCCGTTTATTATTTAAAATCTTTAAAAGCTCTTCTTCAAATCCCATATTTTGGGCGATAACAAAAATACTTCTTCCAGCAAGTAAAGTACCATCCATGTCAAAAAATGCAGCAAATTTTCCCTTAATAGGAGGAATAGAAACTATTTCAAAAACATCTGTACTTTTTTTTACTGATTCCATTTTCACACAATTTCCTAACCTATCAAAAAACATTTCCCAGAAAACTATTTTTATTTTTTTAAAGCTAAAAGATTATTTTTGGTTTCACAACCTTTCCCTAATCTGATGATTTTTACAAAAAATATCGCAGAAAGCCAACGGCTTCTTTAGTCGTTGGATGAATGCGATAGAGTTAGACACTACAATAAACTATTATTTGTGCTTTTATATAAGAATTGATACACATTTAAGTGAGGAAAAACAGGAAAGCCGAAAGTGAAAAAAGCATGCAGACAAAAGGGGTTTAAAGCTGAGAAGAGCCTATACAAAGCTCATTAGAAAGGGGTTAGAGTGTGAAAGAAAGTGAGAAGAACAAAAACGTTTAGACTAAGCCCGACAAAAGAGCAAGAGCAAAAACTGTTCTTGTTAGCAGACAACTGTGCAAGAATGTTTAACGAGATAAACTATAAGAGAAGAAAAAAATGAAAAATAAAGAGTGTATGCTGAGAAATAAGCTCAGTTTAAATTTTTAAAAATAAATAAGGGTAGGGGAGGTTTTTCAAGCTAATATTTAGCAAAAAGTCGATAGATCAAATCGTTCCTTTTATGTCATTGCGACTCCGATACGGCGTTTTAATCTTTCTTCTGATAGGTCAGAAGGCATGGCTGCCGTGATGTCAAGCACTATACTGTCAAATTTTTCGCGAACAATTGCTTTGTTATGATAGTATTGGCGTCTTTGCTTTACAGGAGATTCGTCAGGCATCCAGTATAAAAAGGCGTGATATTCTTGCTCTAATCCTGCCCTGTTGGTATGTGTAAGGCGAAAAACGGCGTATCTGGGTTCTTTTTCTGGTAAATTGAAGGCAAATTTGCTTAACTTTTCGTTTGTAACCTCGTCTACTGCTAATTCGTCATATTCATTGAATTTTAGCACTACTCCCCGCGAGGTTTTTTCTATTAAAACTTTTTTGCATGCAGAAGCAATGTCTTTCGACACTGTTTCTTCTTCCGGCGTCATCGTCGCTGTTTCCTCCCTTGGCGCTGCTTCTTCTGCTTCCGGGGTTGTTTCATCCCCCATTTCGACAGGGTTTTCCCCAATTCCTTCCATTTTTGATTATCCTCCTAAAAAACAAATATATAGATAAAAGACACGTGTCTAATATATTATATAGACAGATTAAGAAATAAACTTTATTCTTTTTTAAAAAAAAGATAAATGCCTAATAGAACCTAAAAGATCTTTTCCTTTTGAAAGGGGATAAATTTGGGCAACTACGATGCCGTGTTAACAATTGCAGGTTTGGATCCTACAGGTGGAGCAGGAATTGCTGCGGATTTAAAAGTGTTCAACTTTTTTAAATTACATGGGTTAGCTGCAATAACTGCCGTAGCTGTTCAAAATACTAAAGGTGTTTCATCAGTAGAAGAAATACCAGCAAAAACCGTTGAAGACCAGATCCAAGCCATAATGGTAGATTTTAACGTTTGTGCAGCGAAAGTGGGAATGTTGTTTTCTAGGGAGATGACAGAGGCTGTTGCAAACATTTTCAAAAAAAACTATGTCCCTTTAGTGGTGGATCCTGTGATAGGGGCTACCAGTGGAGGTATTTTAAAAGAAAAAAAGGCTGTAAAAGCATTAAAAGAGGAGCTTTTACCTGTGGCGTTAATAGTTACCCCTAACATTTTTGAAGCTGAAATTCTTTCTGGGATGGAAATAAAAGACCAAAAAGACGTTGAAGAAACAGCTAGAAAGATTAGAGAGTATGGGTGTAAAAATGTTATAATTAAAGGAGGTCACTTTCCAGGGGAAAAATTGGTAGATACTTTATTGTTCCAGGGAAGAATTTACCATTTTTCGAAGGAAAAAATTGAATTAAAAAGAGCTCATGGAACAGGATGCTTTTTCTCTGCAGCTTTGACGGCATTAATAGGAAAAAAAGTGCCTTTAATAAAGGCGGTTGAAAAGGCCGGTAGTTTCACAGAAGAAGCGATAAAAAAGGGGTTTAACGTGGGTGAGACCCGGTTTTTAACCCCTTGACCTGATTATTTAAGGGAATAAATGCTTTAAAATTATCTTAATTCTTCCAGAGGTTCATTAAAAATTTTCAAAAACATCTCAACATATTTGGCCATCAAATGTAGTGTTAATCCGATTTTTTCAGGTTCAAATCCTGCTGCAATAAGGAGTTTATCTTCATCTATTCTGCGAACTATGCTGAAACCATGACTGCCACGTATAATAACCTCTTCAAGATCTCCCTGATTAAGCTGTTCAACAGCCATCATGCTCGCATTTAGTAAAGAGGCGGCTAAAGCGGAAAGCTCATCTGCCTCAATCTTAGTACCAGAAGAGGTAGCTATTCTTAAACCCTCTACAGTCACCAAGAAAGCTACATATAGATTAGCTTTATTCTCAAGTTCCCTAAGTAGTTCAACAACCTTTGTCAAAGAATCATCCTTTGCAAACATAATCCTTTCAACCTTCACACAAAAAGTTTAGTAAAAAAGACTTTTAAAATTTAAAACACTTTTAACTCTTTTTTTATAATAAGTTAAATGTTTTTAGGTAGATTAGGGACGATTTTTGCCGTGCATCTATCGGTATAGAAAGTAAACTGGTTTGCCGCGTATCTATCGGTATAGAAAGTTGTAAGGCTTTTTTGGGATCTATGGAGTGCATATTGGTGTGGAAAGTAAACTAATTTTTTAAAAAAAGATATATCCTCTCTTATCTTTTAAGAAAGTTTATTAACTAGTATTTAGCTTTTCTTCCCCTTGATCTTCTCTAAAGCTTTTTTCGCAGCTATACGAACCTCCTCATCTTCGTCTTTTAGAGCCTGTATTAGAGGTTCAATAGCTCTCGAATCTCTAATCTCTCCAAGACTCATAGCTACCCACTCTTTAACATAACTAGAACTATCCTCCAATTCCTGAATAAGTAATTCTACCGCCTTTTTACCGCCTATTTTCCCTATAGCTTCAGCTATCCTTTCTTGAAATTCAAAATCTGGTTCCCAAAAGTCTGGACGTTCCTTTATTGAACCCTCTCTTACATCAAGTTCCCCTTTTAATAACTGAATAAGAGGTTCAACAGCTCTCTCATCCCCTATCTCCCCAAGAACATCTACTGTTTCCCATTGAACACTAAAATCTGCATCTTTTAAAGCCCAGATAAGAGGTTCAACAGCCGCTTCTCCTAATCTAACCAATTCACTCCAATTTTTCAATGCAATAAAGTAATAAGCTTTATCCGTATCGTTTTCTGGTTCACCCCCTAGATTTTGAAGAGATTCTGCTACCACAAGTCGTACATCACTTCTTTCGTCCTTGAGTATTTTAACGAGGGGTTCAATAGCCTTTGAGTCCCCCATCTTACTAAGAGCAATTGCTACTTCCCCTCGAAAAACACTATCTTCATACTTTAAAGTTTGTATTAATGGTTCTACTGCCCTCGAATCCCCAATCTTACCAAGAGCAGTTACTGCCCTCGCTCGAACACTTCTATTTTCATCTTTTAACATTTGTATTAGCGGTTCTACGACATTTGGACCCCCTATCATAGCAAGTGCCCAAATCACATTCTTTCGAACATTTGAATCTTTATCTTTTAGTGTTTCTTTAAGAGGCTCAACAGCCCTCGCATCCCCTATCTCACTAAGAATCTTCGCCGCCCTCTCCCGACGATTGGGATTTTCATGTTTTAAATCCTTAATAAGAATTTCAACTTTCTTCAAGGCATCTTTTTTTCTCTTAAGTGAATTATTGGATGTTCCCATATTCACACATCCCTCTTGACAACAGATTACACATAACATGAAGGATTATAGAGACCACTTTGATCCAATTACCACTACTTTGCACCTAATAAAAAGTTTTTACACCCCCCACTAAAATCTCAAAAAAGACTTAATACACACTAAAAAAGTTTTTACGCATCAAAGCCTTCAAAAACAAGATTTAGCGATTTTGATATTAAAACCAAAAAACAAAAAAGGAGGAAGAAACAAAAAAAACATAACATATTTTAGCAAAGTCGTTATATCCACAATACTAAAAGAGGAGCAAAAGAAATGAGTAAAACAAAGAATGACGTAGCTTTCCTTTTCAAGGTAATTGTTGTGGGAGATGCCGCCACAGGGAAAACTGCGGTCACTATGAGGTGGGCTACAGGCACTTTTAGCGAGTCTTACCGGATGACAATTGGAGTTGACTTCGCTGTTAAAATTGTCGAAGCAGACGGTAAAAAGGTCAAATTAAGCGTTTGGGATACTGCAGGGCAAGAACGGTTTAGTCATATTCGTCCAATGTATTTTCGGGGTGCCCGTGGCAGTATTATAGTCTATGATGTGACTAATAAGAAAAGTTTTGAAAATGTGGGTAATTGGCTTGAGGAGATTAAAAAGCATTGTGAAAGGATTCCGTTACTTCTTGTGGGGAATAAGATTGATTTGGAGGATCAACGGGAAGTAACTACTAAGGAAGGAGAAGGTCTTGCGAAGAAGCTTGGTATCCCTTTTTTTGAGACTTCTGCTAAAACAGGGGAACTTGTGACCAAATGTTTTACTATGCTTGCAAAAGAAATGGTGGAAGAAGCTGAAAAGGGACAAGGGTAATAGTGACCCGCTGTTTTAGTATGTTTGTAAAAGAAATGGCGGAGAGAGTTGGAAAAAGATAATAAATAAAAACTTCTTTTAACCCTTTGTTGGTATATTTTATTTTGGTTTTAGGAGGTTTCTCCATGTCTGGTGAAACGAATGAAACGGAAAAAGAGGTACCTCTTGAAGAGGAGAAACAGAAAAAGGAATTAGGAAAAGAGGTCATGGAGAAGGAGGGATTAGAAGAGATTCTTCTTGAAAAAGATGGGAGGATTTCAGAACTTGAAGTTTTGGTGGAGGAGAAGTCAAAGCTCGCTGAAAAATATCTTAAAAATTGGCAGAGGGCTCAAGCAGATTATGAAAATCTTTTAAAAAGGGTTCAGAAGGAGCAGGAAAGTCTCTCAGTTCAGTTAAAAGAAAGGCTTATTTTGGGTTTAATCGAGATTTTTGAAGATTTTGAACGTATAGTGGAAGCAAGTAGTGATCAAAAGGATTCTGAGAATGTTGTTAAGGGCATGCGGATGGTTCTTGATAAACTTTGGGGTTTTTTAAAGAGTGAAGGGGTTTCAAGGATTGAGACTTTTGAAGCGACTTTTGATTTGTTGAGGCATGAAGCGGTTTCTCGTGTTTTTACCTCTGAAATCCCTGAGAACACCATAGTTGAGGAGGTTAATAGAGGTTATATGCTTTATTCTAAGGTGTTGAAACCTGCTCAAGTGGTGGTAGCGGTTTCTCCTGACCAGAAGATCTCAAATGAAGGAGGAGAAGGGTAAAAGATCTACAATGTTTTATAAATCTTTAATTTTATTATTATTTATAGTAATTGTTTTTCCTAAGGGTTTTAAAAAATAGTTGTTATTATTTAAGGGTTTATGTGATTCTAAGGCGTTTGGAGAGGCGGTTTTTGAGCGAAAGTATGGAAAACATCTTGGAAGAGCTTTTCATTGTTCGTGATGATGGTCTTAAGGTTTTTCATTATACTTTTGGTAAGGAGAAAAGTGATCCGGGGACTATTAGTCGTTTGCTTAGTGCGGCTGAGGCTTTTTTGGAAGAAGCTTTGACGTCTTCTGAGCCCTTACGGTTATTAGATGTTCAGGATAAAAACGTTATTGCGGAGCGTTTTGATCGTTTACAGGTTATAGTGATATGTAAAGCTAAACCGCTAGAGTTTTCTCAGGTTGTTCAGATTAGGAAAGCTTTAGCTTCATTGGTTGAGGAGTTTGAAACTCTTTTTTACGACTATATCGAAAAAATGGATGAAAGTGAAGAATTAGGCGACTTAACTTCTTTTCATCCTGCAAGAGAAACTGTTTTTAAGTGGCTTGAACCTATATTATATAGAAAAGTTCCATCTCCAGCGATAAGAACAATGATTACTAGTCAAAATCTTTACAAGTACACGGTAACTGATGAGGGTTTAAACGCTTATGAAAGATTTTACTCAAAATCTAAGAGCTTTCACATGTCCCTCTCTCGCCTGAACATACCGCTTTCTACAATAGATGAGATGATGAAAACTTTGAACAAAAAATCCCACACGTTACATGAGATCTCAGAAGCTTTTTCTATAGATAAAAAAACTATGGTAGAACTTTTACATCATCTTGCTATGCGCGATATGGTGATAACTTTAAGTTCTGAAGGTCTCCCAACAAGCCCATGATCAGAATACCTTTGATAGAATAATAAAGGGGTTTAAAGTGCTATATTCGAGGTTTTGGATGGAACTGCCATGTTTAAAAAAGTAAAGTCGAAGATTAAGTGGGGATCTCTCCCCGCAGAGGTTAAAGATCTGTTTAAAGGTCTTCAGCATTTTTTAACACGTTCTTTGGCGCAAATTGCGGTCAAGGAAGATCTTAACATTATTTTGAAAGATCCGTGTAAGGTGGCTGAAATAGCCAAGGAGAAGGGATATAGTGATTTAGGAATACTTGACTATTACCTTCGCACTTTGGCTATTTTGGGAGTGCTTGAGGAACCAGAATCTCACAAATTTGCATGGAAAGGTCACAATCTAAAAATTTCTGCTTTTGAGCGACTATTTTCAGAAAAAAGCACGCCTTTTGCATCAAAATTATCAGAATATGCGGAATTTTTACCAAAGGCTTTAAGAGGGGAAAGGATACGACATGAGGAGGGATTTCTTGCGATTATGGATGCCATATACTCAAGCCACTTTTACACGTCCTTAATAAGTTCTGCTTTAGAAAAGGCCCACGAAATACCTAGCAAGAAGATATTCGATCTATTTGGGTATACTGGTTGGAGCAGTATAACCATGGAAAAAGTTTTTCCAGAAATTGATCAAATTTTTTTCGTTGAGCCTGATGCTCAAATTTTAGCTGTTGCGAAAGAAAATCTTTCAAACCTAGGAATAACAGATGAAATAAAGATGGAGTTTATTGAAACAAATCCTTGGGAAGAGTTACCGGAAACAAAAGCGGGTCTAATATTTGGTTTAGAGCTTTTTCAGCGCACAGATCCGAAAAATTATGAAAATCTCCTAAAACTTTGTTTTGGAGCCCTTGAGGAGGAGGGAAAATTTATAGCGATACAGCCTTTAAGACTACAGCCTCACGAACCATTTTCCTATGAAGTACTTCTCTTAGTAAAACAAGATTTTCGAGGTTTTCCTTCTCAAGAAAGTCTTTTACAACAACTAGAAAAGGTTGGTTTTGAAAATCTTACCATTTTAGAAAATTTTGTGATACTTGCAGAAAAACCATCGAAATAAAAAAATAAAATCAAATAACGTCAATTTTTAATAAAATAAGGCATATTTTGGGGTAAGGGGATATACACTTTTGAAGTTATTTGAAACCCTTGACATTAAAACTATTAACGGGCTTCCGATACTTTACATACCAAGTATAAACGCGATAACCGTAGCAGACCTACATTTAGGATATGAAGAGGCTTTAGCTAATAAAGGAATTTTTTACCCTAAAAGCCAATTCAACATTATTATGAAACTTTTGGTGGAAGGGTTTGAAAAAACGAACACCGATATTCTAATTATAAACGGTGATTTAAAACATGAATTTGGGCGCTTCTCTTTCCAAGAAAGAAAAGAAATAGAAACCCTTCTAAAAGAACTTTTAACACGGTTTAAAAAGATCATCATTGTGCGAGGTAACCATGATAATTATCTTATTAATATCATTCGGAAATTTGAAAATGTAGAGTTCATATCGTCCTATTTAACGATTGGCAAATATGGATTTGCCCACGGACACGAACTTTCTTTGGATCTTTTTTCAACAAAAGTAGAATGCATAGTAATTGCTCATGAGCATCCTGCTTTAGGGTTAAAAGATGATGTTTATGTGAAGATAAAAGTTCCTGCAGTACTTTTTGGCGAGACTAAGGTGGGGAAGAAAATAGTGGTTCAACCTGCTTTATCCCCAATTGTTTTAGGCGTAGAGGTAAATATGCAACCTCAGAGTGAGTTTTTATCCCCGATATTACGCGATAAAAAAATTGTAGATATAGGCAACCTTGAAGCTATAGCCCTTGACATAGAAGCAGGCGCATTTCGGTTTCCAAAGCTAAAAAAGTGGCAAAAAATACTCCAATATTAAAATAAAAGACTATTAGAGCCTTTTATCTTTTTTAAAAAAAAGAAAGGAAATCAAACTGTGAGCTATATATTAGTTAATTCTTGCGTTTGCGCTTTTATTTTTTCGAGTACTTGTTTATGAAGTCTTTCAAGGAGCTCTTTTCTGTCCGCCATGAGGATTACATCACTTTGCCCTATTGCGAATAAATTATGGGCAAAAGGACTTGGTATGTCACTTCCTTCGAAAACCACCACGTTTAATTTTCCCTCCTCCATCCAATCTAGGACTTTTTTAGCGTTGATTATATCCATATGATCCTCAACAATTTCCCTGAAAGTTTCCTTAAGAATGGGGAAGTTTTCACTAATCTGTTTTATTGCAGCTATTAGAAAGTGCGCGTTCATAGTTTGTCTTCCTATAGAGATTTTATGACCTTTATACTGTTTTAGGATCATTAATGCTCTTGTTGCACAGTGACGGAACCTTCTCTTGAAGAGCTCTGTTTTTTCTAAAGATTCTTTTAATAGATTTTCTAAGTTGTCCTTAGTTATTTTTCGAACAAAGTCTTCTACGTTTAATACTTTGAGACCTTTTGGTATGGTTAATGAGAAGCCGTTGTCGTTTATGGCTATACTCACGTTTCCTCTGACTATTTTTGACAAGAAGTAACCGTAAGCCCTTGAAAGAGCGTCATTTATGCGTCTCCCAAAGAGGGAATGAAAGATTATGTTTTGCCTGCCCATGTCATCAACAACGGTTTCAACTACGAGCGTCTCATTATCTGCCATGATCCCTCCTGTAAACTTCAACTGTTCAATAAAATAGTTAACAATGTTTGTTGCTTCTATAAGACTTACAGGAAATTCTCCGCTTATCCATTCTACAATCTTTTCCTTTTTTTCTCCTCTGAGAATTTTTTGAGAAACTTTTTTCCTGAAACGCCCAACTTCCAAAGCAGAATCAAAACTCAAAGGCAACATTTCTGAAACCCAACTAGGAATACTGGGGCGACGTTCAGGAGCAGGGCTAACATACGCTTTTAAACCCCTCGCATACTTAAACTTCCAAGTCTTACCCCCCAGCACAAAAATATCCCCGGGAGAAAGCCTCTCAAGAAACCCTTCATCTATCGACCCAACCCAACTCTTTTTCTTTCCATGTCTAACAAAAATATCAACCTGAGTTTCCTGAGGAATCGTGCCAACATTCGTATAATATATTACCCTTGTCAGTCTCCCTCTCTTACCAAATCTTTCGTCAACTCTATCAAGCCATATCTTAGCATAAACCCTTCGACTTTCAAGCTCCACATACTCTCCAGCTAAGTATTCTAAAACATTGATAAAATCCTCAAAATCAAGGTCTTTATAACAATACGATCGTCGGACTAGTTCAAAGGCTTCTTTTACCTCCCACCTACGGTCTATTGCCATTCCAAGAAGTTGCTGGGCAAGAACGTCTAAACAGTTTTTCGGTATCTGAACTCGGTCTATTTTCCCTTCTAAAGCTGCTTTCCCAAGTACTGTACATTCGACTAAATCATCCCTATCAAGCACTGTTATTACGCCTTCTGAGATTTCATGAAGCTTATGACCTGACCTGCCAACCCTCTGCAAACATCTTGAAACGCTTTTCGGGCTCCCTAATTGAACAACGAGGTCGATATAACCGATGTCTATACCCAGTTCTAGACTGGTGCTACAGACAACTGCTTTAAGCTCTCCCTTTTTCAGTCTTCCTTCGATGTCTAAGCGATGTTTCCTAGATAAGGAAGAGTGGTGGGCACCAATGTTATCAACATATTTCTCTCCAAATATGTCTTGTAAATGAAATACTACTCGCTCTGTTCCGCTCCGTGTGTTTGTAAAAACCAATGTTGTAACATGATCAGTTATAAGTTCGTCGAGGTTCACGTATAAGGCATGGCTCAAGCTTTCTTCCGGGGTGTAAATGAGATCTTTTACAGGTGTTTGAACGGCTATTTTTGTCTGTTTTATCATGGACGCGTCAACAATCACGCAATCTCTGGGTTTTTCTTCTGTTTCGAAACCTACTAAAAATTTTGAAATCTCTTCTAACGGTGCTTGAGTAGCGCTGCATCCGATTCTCACTATTTGATGGTCTCCGACTAAGTCTTGGAGTCTTTCAAGACTAAGCGAGAGGTGTACACCTCGTTTGGAGTCTGCAAGTTCATGGATCTCATCCACAACCACAAATCTTACCGATTTTAACTTCTCGCGGAATTTCGGAGCGGATAAAACAATTGCAATGGTTTCAGGCGTCGTTATAAGTATGTGCGGCGTTTTTCTTAGCATTTTTGATCGTTCAGATTGGGGAGTATCACCCGTCCTAACAGCTACCCTGACTTCCGGTAATTCTATTCCCTTTTCTTCGGTAATTTTACGTATGCCTTTTAGTGGTTCCATCAAGTTTCGCTTGATATCATTATTTAACGCCCTTAACGGGGAAACATATACAACATAGATCTCATTATTTAACTCTCCTTTTTCCCCTAAATCAAATAAAAAATTTAGAAGCGTTAAAAAAGCGGCCAATGTTTTGCCGCTGCCAGTCGGCGCACTAATCAGCACATTTTTACCGTTAAGAATCTCAGGCAAAGCTAGGCTTTGAGGCGGCGTCATAGAGGAGAATGACTGCTGAAACCACTGAAAGACGTAGGGTTTAAATTTTGAGAAAATCTCCTCTTCTTTTTTTCCGTAAACTGCAAAAGCGATAGTCAAAACTTTTCACCGAAGATAAATTTTAAGCCGAAGCTAGGAGGGATGAATTATTAAAAGATGAAAAATATTTAGGTCAAAATCGTAATTAAAGTTTACATTTACTATTTTAAATGTTTTAAGAAAGGGAAAGCTATATAAAAAAGCTTTAAGAAAGCTATATCTACCAGCTTATCATAACCTCCTCAAAAAATGTTTAGGCGGGCTAACCATGAGTGAAACTCAAACAGACGTAATAGACATCAGGTTTTACGGGCGAGGAGGTCAAGGAGTGGTTACAGCTTCCCGGTTAATCGGAGAGGCAGGCCTACTACAGGGCAAATATGTACATGCTTTTCCGGCCTTTGGACCTGAAAGGATAGGAGCACCGGTACAGGCTTTTACAAGAATAAGCAACAAGCGTTTTTACGAAAAATGTGAAGTAGTTTATCCGGACATAGTCTGCGTCCTTGATCCAACGCTCTACGGCATTCTTGGACAGGCCATTGTTTCAGGATTAGATGAAGAGAAGGGCGTTTTGATATCGAACTATAAGGAATCACCAGAAGAACTTAGAAAGGAATTAAAATTGAATCCTAATATAAAAGTTGGCGTCGTGGATGCAACTTCAATAGCTATCGATGTTATTGGACGCGCCATCACTAATACTGTCATACTAGGGGCTTTGATAAAAGCGGCAGAAGTCGTAGATCTTGAAAACATAATTAAGGTTACAAAGAAGCGTTTTCCAGGAGAAATCGGGGAAAAGAACGCTGAAGCAATTAGGCGCGCCTATAATGAAGTAGTTATTTCCTAAAAGGGAAAAAAACAAGCCATGTTTTATTCGTAATCGTGAATATTGTTGGAGTGGGTCGGTATGGGTGAAATTGTTGGGATGACAGGAGATGAATCAATAGCATACGCTGTTAAACTTTGCGACCCGGATGTTATTGCAGCATATCCTATTACGCCTCAAACGATTATGGTTGAGCGTTTAGCTGATTTCGTATATGATGGAGAACTTGATTCAGAGTTTATTCCCGTTGAGTCAGAACATTCAGCGATGTCTTGTTGTTACGGCTCTTCAATAGCCGGTGCACGTGTTTTTACCGCTTCTGCATCTCAGGGAATAGCTTTAATGTTTGAGATCCTTTTCATCGTTTCAAATGCCCGATTACCTGTTGTTATGGGAGTGGCTAACAGGGCGCTAAGCGCACCGATTAATATACACGCAGGCTTAGAAGACCAACTAGTCTGCAGAGACACTGGATGGATCTCCATTTTCTGCCATGATTGCCAGTCTGCATACGACACAACCATAATGGCTTTTAAAATCGCAGAAGATAAAGAAGTTTCCCTTCCATTAATGTACGGGATAGATGCTTTCATTATATCACATGCTTTGGAAGGCGTAGAAACGTTGGAAAAAAGGGAAGTAGGAGATTTTCTACCACCAAGAGATCCTTTATATGTTCTTGATCCCGACGATCCAATAAGCGTGGGTTCATTGGCTTTACAAGACAGTTATTATGAACTAAAGTATGCGCAGGAACAAGTAATGATAAACTCGATGAAAACCATTAAAAAGGTTCAAGAAGAGTTTGGAGAACTTACCGGACGTTATTATAACGTCATAAACACGTATTATGCAGAAGATGCTGAAGTTATCTTAGTCACGCAAGGCGCTATAACCGGTACGGCAAGAACAGTGGTTGATCGATACAGAAGCCAAGGAAAGAAGTTAGGACTAGCACAGGTGCATGTTTATAGACCTTTTCCTGAAAAAGAACTCAGAGATGCTTTAAAGGGCGCTAAGGTAGCAGCAACTATCGATCGATCAATAACTTTCGGAGCGCCAGGACCTATCTTATATAGTGATGTGAAAGTCACCACATCAAATGGAGGACCCATTATTCAAGGTTTTATTGCTGGCCTTGGAGGAAGAGATGTCAGGATAGAAGATATCGCAAAAGTCGCAGATAGAGCCTTTGAAACAGCAAAAACTGGTGAAGAGCCGACGAAGATTTCTTGGATCGGTGTCAGAGGAGTAGAGTTCTAAGTGAGGTGTTTTAAATGACAGAAACAACAATAACCGAGAAAAAGAAAGAAAAACCAATCAAATGGCGAGAAATGGCTTTTGAAGAACGACCTGTTCTCGCTGCTGGTCATCGTTTATGCGCTGGCTGTGCAGCCCCCCTTGTAGTAAAATTTACAATGATGGCAACGGAAGACCCAAGTATTTGTGTGAGCTCTACAGGATGTCTTGAAGTAAGTACAACCATTTACCCCTATACCGCATGGCAAACACCGTGGGTACACTGCGCTTTTGAAAATGCAGCTGCAGTAGCAAGTGGAATCGAAGCGGGATTAAAGGCCCTTATGCGGAAAAATAAAATTCCGAAGAGAAAGACGAACGTGATAGCTTTTAGTGGTGATGGTGGAACTTATGATATTGGTATACAAGCTTTAAGTGGGGCTTTGGAGAGAGGGCACAATATACTTTATATAGTCTATGACAACGGCGCGTACGAAAACACAGGTATCCAGAGAAGCGGGGCTACGCCTTACGGAGCCGCCACTACTACGAGTCCTGGTGGAAAGGTCATTCCCGGTAAACCAGAATTTCCGAAAGATATTGTAAAGATTGCTGCAGCCCACGACGTTCAATACGTAGCTACAGTTAATGTTGCTTATCCTAAAGATTTTGTGAAAAAAGTACGCAAAGCATTAGCAGCCGATGATGCTTCGTTTATTCATGCTTTTGCACCGTGTCCTTTGGGGTGGCGTGCTGATAGTAGTATGAGTATTAGGATTGCGGATCTTGCTGTTAAAACTTGTATGTATCCTCTTTACGAGGTTGACTGTGGTGAGTTCAAGTTAACAAAGATGATCAAGAAGGAAAATAAGCTTCCTGTGGAGGAATTTCTAAAGACTCAAGGGCGTTTCAGACATTTATTCAAACCAACACGACGTGACGATGTTATTAGCGATATGCAGAAATGGGTAGATTGGAAGTGGCAACAACTTCTACGGCTTTGTGGTGTAAAAGAAGAATAAATTTCTCCCCTCTTTTTTTTAATATTATTAGATTTTTTCCTAATTTTATTGTAGGTATAAGTATTGAAAAAACTGCTTTTCTCTCTCATCTTCTTGTTAATTTCAGAAGTATGTATAACGGCAGAGATGCTCTTAGAAAATCTCTAATATGAATAAACGGCCTTTATTTTGAAATTGATTGGAAAGTAAATGATTATGATGGAAAAATTGATTTTAAAAAAAGACGCCTTAAACGCGTTATACTGCTGTAAAATGCGGATTTTTTCGAAATTTGTTTTTTCTGAAATTAAAAAACAAATTTTTCATAATTTTTTCTGTTTTGTTAGATAATTTTATAGAGAATCAGTAAAAAGAAACCTATGATTTTTCACTACATTTGGTTTTTAGCTGTTTTAAAGAGGATATTGATTAGTTTTACTATTTTTAATTAAAAGTATAATATGTTGGATATTAGTTAGTTTTTTATTAGTTAGTTAATTGTTTTTTTATTGTTTTATGTGGGTTTTAGAGATGGTAAGTAAAGAAGAGGTTAAAAAAGAGGGTTTAGGGCCTGATGTGGCGGTGGTTTCGGGTTCTAAATCAGATGAAAAAATAGTGGGTGATGTAGTAAAGCAGTTGGAAGTTCTTGGTATTTCTTATGAGGTAGTTGTTTTAAGTGCTCATCGGGAGCCGGAAAAGTTGGAGGAGTTTATTTCTAAAACGTCGGCTAAGGTTTTTATCGCGATTGCAGGGCTTTCTGCTGCGCTGCCGGGGTTTATTGCTTCGCGGACTGTGAGGCCGGTTATTGGGGTGCCTGTGAGTGCAAAACTTGGGGGTTTGGATGCTTTATTGTCAACGGTTCAGATGCCTAAGGGGGTGCCGGTGGGTTGTGTTGGCATTGATAACGGTGTTAATGCTGCTTTATTAGCTGCGAAAATTCTCGCTTTAAATGATGAGAAACTTAGGCAAAAATTAGAAAAATAACTTTGCTAATATTATATTAACGGTTTTTTTTCTTTTTGATGGAGAGGTGTTGATTTTTTCAATGATGGGGGTTTGGTTTTTTTTATAGAATAGACTTAGGTTTATTTATCAGTTAGGGGTTTGTTCTTTTTAATGAAGTGGTTTTGATGGCGTTTTTATCATTTCTTGGTCGTAGGGTTATTAGTTTGGAAGGAGAATACATAGGGGTGGTAACGGATTTAGAGCGTAATCCGTTGACAGGGGATAGTAGTGTTGTTATAAGGGTGGAGGTTCCTGATTCTCAGGTGGAATTTCTTAAATTAGTACCGAAAGATTTTAGGGTGGAAGAGGATTTTTTAAGGCTTAAGCGTAGGGTTAAAATTTTAAAAAGAGGTTCTTCTGTTCCAAAAGTTGTAGGATCTGTGCCTACTGTTCCAGAATTTCCTAAGAAAGAACAACCCAAAAAAATTGAACGCCCTCTGCCTACTACTATTCCAGAACCTGTCCTGCCCACTATTCCAGAGGTTTCTAAGGAAGAACAACCCAAAAAAATTGAACGCCCTCTGCCTACTACTACTCCAGAACCTGTCCTGCCCACTACTCCAGAACCTGTCCTGCCCACTACTCCGGAGGTTTCTAAGGAAGAACAACCCAAAAAAATTGAACGCCCTCTGCCTACTACTATTCCGGAAATTCCTAAACCTTCTTTAGATTTACCTTCTGTAGATTTACTTTCTGATGTTCTCCCTGAGGAGAGGGATTTTAGGGATTTGAAAGAAGGAAAGAAGGAATTAAAATCCTTGGCTTCGAGAGAACCAGAACCTCCTAAACCTTCTGTAGATTTACTTTCTGATGTTCTCCCTGAGGAGAGGTTTAGAAGTTTGGAAAAAGACAAGAAAGGATTAAGACCCTTGGCTTCGAGAGAAAAGCCTCTGGTAGAAAGTTCTGAGCGTGGATCTATGGCTTTAACTGAAAGTTATGGTCTTGGAAGAAAGAAAGATCGTGGTAATGTTGGTGAAAAAGCTTTAATTGATTTTCCATTTTCTCCTACTGTTGATTCGAATAAGGAGAAGCTTTGCAAAAATTGTGGTAAAAGCGTAAGCTCGGAATTTGTTTTTTGTCCTTTTTGTGCTAGTCCTCTTAATGTTTGCAAAAAGTGTGGAAAAGATTTGGATCCAGATTGGGTAGCATGTCCGTTTTGTGGTACTGTGGTTAAGAATTATTGAACGAAAAGTTAAAAGGTAATCACTTTATTTGATATTTGTCTAAATTGAAAAGTGTTTGATAGGTTGTAAGGAGGTAGAAGCTTTTTGAGGAAGCATCAGACGTTTCATACCGTAGTTTTCAGGCAGTTAGAGAGGTTAAAAAAGAACAGGGAACCTTATATGGATAATGTTACTGTCCTTGCTGAAAAGATAAAGGGAAGTTTGAAAAGTATTTCTTTGAGTTTAGAGCAGATCAGCGATTTTAAAGAAGCTGAAAGCGTTCAATCAGAAGTTCTAAGAAACGTTAGTGAGATTGAGGAAATGATCTATAACTTTCTTGAAAGCATAGATGGTTTTCGTGAATTGGTTAATGATATTGAAGGGCTTGAGATACCTCCTCCCCCGGAAATTTTAGATTCAGTGTTAGAAGATTTAAACGCGGAACGAGAGATTTTAGGAGAACTTCTTACTTTGGCAAGAGATTTTTCAAAGGCTGCTAACTACTTTATACAAAACTCTAAGTTAGGTGAAAATTCGCAAGAAGCTTTAGAGACTGGAAAAGAGAAATTAAACGATGTTATTAAGTGTTTTTCAAACTTTCAAACCCAAGTTTCAAACACTACCCAAGAGCTAAACTTATTAGTAAAGTCTTTGAGCAAAAAGCAAAAAGTTTCAAAAGCCTTCGAAAAAGTTTGATAAAAAAGGTGAAAATTAGGGTCTTTTTCCAGGGCCTTTTTGGTCCGCGACCCTTTTTATCTTAATCTTATTTTGTTATTGCCCCCGTTAAATCTTTTAGGAGAGTTTTTTTGTTGGAAACCGAGAGGAACATTAGTGTGAAAAATATGAGAATTTTGGAATTAAATGCTCACGCCCTCGGTGTTAAGCGTGATTTCCTTATGGAGAATGCAGGGAGGGGTTTGGCAGATTTTATAGTTGGGAAAATAAAGAATAATCGTGGTGAAAAAAAGGTTTTTTCGATAATGGTTTTTGCGGGTTTAGGTAATAATGGGGGGGACGGGATTGTTGCTGCACGGTATCTAACGTGGTGTAATGATTGTGAAATCACGGTTGTACTTTTGGGTAAGCCTTCTAGTATACGGACAAAAGAGGCCTCTAGAAACTTTCAAATTTTGAAGGAGATGGAAAATTCTGTTAGAATTTTAAAAATTACGGATTCTTCACAGGTTCAAGGTTTAAAGGGCCTACTAGGGTCTGCAGATTTTATA
>Ga0209636_10001655_pt1 | contig 22531 bp, 16 predicted proteins | sample DeeMarSWOR152_54_FD_187464 | JGI IMG/M metagenome (GOLD analysis project Ga0209636, IMG submission 187464) | Marine sediment microbial communities from White Oak River estuary, North Carolina - WOR-1-52-54 (SPAdes) (version 2) | ecosystem: Environmental > Aquatic > Marine > Intertidal zone >...
TCCTTGATAAGTGTGGATACTTCGACAACAGGCCCTTGGATATGGGCAGTGACTTGAGAAGGGAAATCATCTTTGCCTTACAGGATATGGACATCCAGGTGGAATACAGCCACCACGAGGTCGCCCCCAGTCAGCACGAAATTGACCTCAAGTTTGATGAGGCCCTGGCCATGGCAGACAAGACCATGACCTATCGGATAGCTGTAAAGGAGGTTGCCCGTGCCAAGGGCTGCTATGCCACGTTCATGCCCAAGCCCCTTTTTGGCCAGAATGGTAGCGGCATGCACGTGCACCAATCTCTCTTTAAGGGCGGCATAAACGCATTTCATGATCCCCAGGATCAGTATCACCTTTCCCTGGCAGCAAAGTCCTACATCGCTGGTATTATGAGGCATGCGAGAGAGATTGCCGCAGTAACCAACCAGTGGGTAAACTCTTATAAAAGGTTGGTCCCCGGCTATGAGGCACCTGTCTATATCTCCTGGGCCAGGCGAAACCGCTCCACGATGATCCGAGTGCCTATGTACAAACCAGGCAAGGAGCAGGCCACGAGGATTGAGTTCAGGTCCCCTGATCCAGCCTGCAATCCATATCTGGCATTTGCGGTTATGCTGGCAGCTGGCCTGAGGGGTGTTGAAGAGAGCTATTCGCTCCCGGAGCCAATAGAGGAAGACATTTATGAGATGGATGAGGGGGCGCGGGAGCAGGCCGGGATTGAGTCCTTGCCAGGAAACCTTTTTGAGGCGCTTCAGGAGGTAGAAAGGAGTGGGCTGGTGCGCGAGACCCTGGGTGATCACATCTTCAATAAGTTTGTAGCCAACAAGAGAATCGAATGGGATAGGTATCGGGTTCATGTAAGCCAGTACGAGATTGAGAAATACCTACCGGTACTTTAGGGAGAGAAAAACATGAAAGGTGAAGGAATTACCGGGATTGGAGATGCCCTTTTTGGCTTCCAGGCGGCACTCAAGGAGGGCGGATCGAGCCTCAAGGAATACATGGAGAAATATTACTATCAGAAGTGGATGGGGGATACCCTCCTTGCTGCCATATCCATAAGGGCCAGCTTCGTGACGGCCATGCACCAATTCCTGGCTGATGAGGGTCTTTGCAATATTGAAAGGGTACAACTGAGTCCAGTTACCGATCCCCTTGCCCATGATGTAGAACACGTTCCATCCATATCTTACAAAGGCCTTCACTATGTTTTAACGCACAGCATGATCTATTCCAAGTTTCTGGCCTGCCACCATCCGAAGATAAAGGGGATATTCGTTGACTCCCCTAATATCAGGCTCGAGGTTGAGAGCCCTGATAGAATCCAGAGGGGAAAATATATCATTGACTTCAGCCAGATGGACATAGAGGTAAGGAGAAATCGGGGCATTGATTTTGAGGCCTATCTGTACAAGCCAGAAGAGGTAAAAGCGGTTCTCAGGGAGGACATGGCCACCGCCAAAGACCTCTTTGAAAGGATGGTGATCCACAGTATGGCAAGGGTGGTTGAGAAGAATGCGGATGAGTTAAGGGATCTCGGGGTTGCCATTGAAATCCCCAAGCAACCATTTCCCACCTTCGCCTTCGATCAATGCAAAAAGAAATATGGGCCCAAAGGGTATGAGGCCGGGGTGGGAAGGGAGACCTCATCGCAGTTCTTCTGGATTACCGGCATCCCAAGAGAGAATTATGATCTTATATATCCTTACCTGAAACCAGATGGAAAGATAACGTTAGCTGAAGTGACCTCTGACATGGTTTATAACTATGATATCTGCGCCAAGAGCATTATCCGCGACACCGGTGAGCAGACCGAGGCGCGCGAGCTCCTTTCCGGGGCCATAAGGGAGTGGCTTTACGAATCAATCGTAGAAAGGCTCCTGGACAATAAGGTCATCCCCGTAAGGCCTATTATAGAAGAAGGGAATATTGAAAACATCAATCAGCTCGATGGATACGGGCCATTTTTGCTGGCGGCTAGCATGAAAGATTACAAGGGAAGATCAACCTTCCCGGAAACCTACGGTGGAGGCATAGGAATAGAGCGAACACTGTATACCCTGTTACGGGGGCCAAAGGTGGAAAAGATTGACGACGTTACCTTCTTTGGCAAGAATCCCGACAGCCATCAGATATACCTTTTCTAGGGCTAGTTTCCCGGCAATGTGGGGAATAACACAGTCACGTCACCGCAGACAATAGACCGTTCTCTACCGTCTTCATCTCTGATAACCAGGGCCCCGTTCTTATCAATCCTTTTGACCGTACCCTTTTTCCGCTCGTTGGAGGAATCAACCAAGACCTCTCTGCCAATTACCATAGAAAGCTCATTCCACCGCTCATAGATGAAGCTATCGTGACCCTTCAGAAGGAGTCCATAATACTGCTCCAGGAGCTCGAGGATTCTTACGAGAAGATCCAGCCTGGATACCGGATGCCCGAGTTCCTTTGCCAGGCTGGTAGCTGACTGGTTCAGGCCTGATTTACCTTTCATATCCCAGTTGACATTGAGCCCTGCGCCTACAATGGCATATTCAACCATTTGTTCATGTGCTGAAAACTCCGTTAAGATGCCTGCCATTTTCTTGTCCTTGAAGTAGATATCGTTGGGCCATTTTATTAGGGCCTTCAGGCCCGTCATACCGTGGATCGCATCCACCAAGGAAAGTGCGGTGAGCATGGTAAGAGAAAACACCCTCTCTATGGAAAATGAAGGTCTAAACAGCATGGAAAACAGGAGGTTTTTGTGTGAAGGGGAATACCATTGCCTGCCCATTCTACCCTGCCCGCTGGTTTGCTTTTCCGCTATTACCAGGCTCCCCTCTTCCCCTCCTTGTTGAGCCAGCCCCCTGGCATAGGCATTCGTTGATCCAATCGAGGGAAAATAATAGACATGCCTTGCAATGGAGGAAGTTGGTAGCCTCTCCCGGATTACCTCCGGCAGAGGACAATCGTCTAATACACGTATCATTCACCGTACCAGGAAAGGCCCACCTTTAAGAGGGGATGGCCCCATCTTCAAGCTCTGATTTGAGCTCCCTCGTCATCAAATCCTTGACCGCCTTGCCTGGGTCCTTTCCTTTGTAGATAATATTGTAGACCTCTGCAGTAATAGGCATCTCTATGCCCATCTTTTTCGCCAAATTATAGGCGGACAGACACGTCCTAATTCCCTCGGCAACCATCTTCATCCCAGAGGTGATCCCCTCAACAGGAAGACCTTCCGCAATCTTCAATCCCACCATTCTGTTTCTGCTGAGATCACCTGTGCAGGTTAGAATCAGGTCGCCCATGCCTGCCAGTCCCGCAAAGGTTAATGGCTTTGCACCCATAGAGACCCCGAGCCTGGTTATTTCAGCCAAACCCCTTGTGATTAAGGCGGCCCTTGCATTATGACCAAAGCCAAGACCATCCGATGCACCCGCAGCAATAGCGATAACGTTTTTCAGTGCCCCCGCAAGCTCCACGCCTATCACATCTTGGGTTGTATAAACCCTGAAATAGTCTGTAGAAAAGAGCCCCTGCAAATATGTGGCAAGTTTTTTGTTTTTGGATGCAATGGTCACAACTGTTGGTTGTTTGTGGCAGACCTCTCGAGCGAAGCTGGGGCCAGAAAGACATGCAAAGCTATCATCCCAATCCCCCGGCAATACCGAGGCAACCACCTCTGACATGGTCATGAGGGTCTCATTCTCTATGCCCTTTGTCCCCACCACGAGGGGGGTTAAAGGGGAAAGAAAATGAGATAATTCGCCTAAGACATTTCTGAAGACATGGGAAGGTACAACGATCAATAGAAGGTCTTTTTCTCTGCTTACCTTCCTGAGGGATTGAACAGGGGTTAATCCATGTGAAAGCCTTATTCCGGGTAAGAACGTCTCATTTATCCTTTTTTCTTTGATCTGGCGATATACATCCTCCTCCCGGACCCATAGATCAACATCAATTCCCTTGAGGACCATAAAGTCAGCCAGGGTAGTGCCCCAACTACCTGCTCCCACGACTCCGATCCTGACTGTTCTTTGCATCTCTACGTTTCCATCAATCTGGCTACCGCTACGACCTTCTCAGGGGCATCCAGATTTATCAGCTTTACTCCCTGGGTATGACGCCCTATAATTGAGATATCGGCTGACCGTATTCTGATAATCTTCCCTTCTCCCGATAAAATCATCAACTCGTCATTCTCCGTTACCTGATTGGCGCTTACCACCGGGCCGTTTCTCTCTGATGTCTTTATTGAGAAGACCCCCTTGCCGCCTCTCTTTTGCACCCTGTATTCCCTTGTGTCTGTCCTCTTTCCATAACCGTTCTCTGTGATGGTGAGTATGGTTGCGCCCTCGTTCAGAATCTCTATGCTCACAACCAGGTCGTCGCGATCAAGCCGTATCCCCGTATTTCCTGCGGCTACGCGTCCCATACTCCTCAGGCCACTCTCATTGAACCGTATTGCCTTCCCCATCTTAGAGCTCATGAAAATATCCTGCTGACCATTGGTTACCCTTACCCCTATCAATTCATCTCCCTCATTAATCTTCAAGGCAGTAATACCTGTTGCCCTGGGCTTGCTGTAGGCGGAAAGCTTCGTCTTCTTAACGAGGCCGTTCTTGGTTGCCATAACGACATACTTCCCGTCCTCAAAACTCCTTATGGATAAGGTAGTGGCTATCTTTTCGGTTGGTTGAAGATCCAACAGATTTACAATCGCAGTGCCCTTAGCCGCTCTGCCTGCCTCCGGTATCTCGTGCACCTTTCTCCAATAAAGCCGTCCCGTGTTCATAAAGAACAGGAGATAATCATGGGTAGAGGCAACAAACATGGCTACGGGAAAGTCCTCCTCTCTGGTCTTTGTCCCCGCAACACCCTTGCCGCCTCTCCGTTGGGCACGGTAAAGGCTTATGGGGGTTCTCTTGATATACCCTGCATGACTCACCGTGATAACCATATCCTCGTCGACGATCAGATCCTCAATGCCCATATCCTGAACATCTCCAATGATCTCGGTTCGCCGCTCATCGCCGTATTTCTCCTGAACATCTCTCGTTTCCCTTCTTATGATATCCAAGACAAGGGCATCATTGGTCAAAATGGCCCTAAATCTTTCAATATCCTTAATGGTAGTATTATAATCATCGCTTATCTTATCTCTTTCCAGGCCAGTCAGTCTCTGCAGTCTCATATCCAGAATGGCCTGGGCCTGAGTGTCTGACAGTTGAAATCCCTCTATGAGCTTCACCTTAGCATCTGAAGGGGTTGCTGAGGAGCGAATCACTTCAACGACCCTATCGAGGTGTTTCAATGCCACCTTCAGTCCTTCCAGGATATGGGCCTTGGCTTGCGCCTTCTTCAATTCGAAAGATGTCCGACGGACAATTATTTCCTTTCTATGGTTGATAAAGTGCTGAATTATCTGCTTAAGATTCAAGATCTCTGGTCTTCCGTTCACAATGGCCAGCATAATAATCCCATAGGAGGTTTCCATTTGTGTAAACTTATAGAGACGATTAAGGACCACTGAGGCCATAGCACCCCTCTTAATATCGATTGCTATCCGCAACCCATCCCGATCTGACTCATCCCGTATATCGTTTATCCCCTCTATCTTCTTCTCCTTAACTAACTCTCCTATACTCTTAAGCAGGTTCCCCTTGTTAACCTGGTATGGTATTTCGGTGATTATTACCCGCTCCCTACTGTCTCCTACCTTCTCCACAAATGCCCGAGCCCGGATCTTAATGATTCCCCTGCCAGTTGAATAGGCCTCTTGAATCCCCTGCTCTCCGTGGACAAAACCAGCTGTTGGAAAATCCGGACCGGGTAAATCATTCATGAGTTCCTTTAACGTTATACTTGGGTTATCTATGGTATGCACGATGGCTTTAGCCACTTCACGAAGGTTATGTGGTGGTATGTTTGTGGCCATGCCTACTGCTATACCCGAGGAGCCACTAATGAGTAAGTTTGGTATATTGGTAGGGAGGATAACGGGTTCCACCAGGGACCCATCATAATTGGATATAAATTCAACTGTTTCTTTTTCCACATCCGCTAAGAACTCTTCGGCTATCTCGTACATCCTTATCTCCGTATACCTCATAGCCGCTGGTGGGTCACCGTCTACTGAGCCAAAGTTGCCCTGTCCATCGATCAAAGGATACCTCATGGAAAAGGGTTGGGCCATCCTTACAATCGTATCATAGACGGCTACATCACCATGAGGATGATACTTTCCAATGACATCACCCACGATCCTGGCAGACTTCTTGTATGGTCTGTCATGGTAGTTCTTTAGCTGTTCCATAGCGAAGAGAACTCTCCTGTGAACAGGTTTCAGCCCATCACGTATATCTGGCAATGCCCTGCCAACAATTACGCTCATGGCATATTCCAGATAGGATCGTTTCATCTCTTCTTCTATGGTAACGGTATTCAAATCTCTTGCCATTAAAGCATTCATCTCTTCTCCTTAGCTTTGGTGACTGTAGTGAACTAAAATCAAAAGTGCCTAAAGCCAGAATAGTCAGTTTCAGGCGCTTTAGGCACTTATAACTTCGGGCGCGTTTACGTTTTGATTATCTAAATATCTAATTCCGTTACCTCCAATGCATTATTCTGAATAAATTCTCTGCGGGGTTCAACTTTATCACCCATAAGCAGGGTAAAGATCTCGTCGGCGGCTATAGCATCCTCAACTGTCACCCTCACCAGACTCCTTCTTTCTGGATCCATTGTCGTCTGCCATAGTTGTTCGGGGTTCATCTCACCCAAACCCTTATATCTCTGGATCACAATCCCCTTCTTCGCTTTATCCACCAGATATTCAACAAGTTTTTCCTTAGTCTCTATCCTCGTTTGGCTCTTTTCATTACCCACCAGAAAGAAAGGGCTGTCCAGATCCCTAAGCGCTTGCTTGAGCCTTGATAGCCTCCGAAATTCGGGCGAGGTTAAGAGTTCCCAGTTAAACCTAAAAAAGGATCCATTGCCCCTTTGATCCCGTAACAGCAATTCATACCTATTGTGCTCTTCATCAAAAACTATTTCTTGGGTAGTAAAAGCCTCTGTCTCCAACTCTTTAGATAGTGATATAATTAAGTCCCTGTCTTTTGTGTGGTTCTTATCAATATCTTTTTGACAAAGAAGATCCAAAAACCTGGTACTATAGCCCTTTCTCGTTAAGGCATTGGTTTTATCGAGATAATCAATTAATGTATAGAGCAACAAACGGAGCTTCTTCCCTGAAATCTTTTTTCTTCCATCCACCCAAACCGCTTCCTTTTCCGAAACTCTATCTATCAGATACGAATGGTAACCCTCTTCATTGTGGAAAAACACCTCTGTTTTCCCATCTTTCATTCTATAGAGAGGTGGTTTTGCCACATAGAGATGGCCTTCCTCCACAAGATCTGGCATTTGTCTGTAAAAGAAGGTTAACAGAAGGGTTCTTATATGAGATCCATCAACGTCGGCATCCGTCATAATAATAACCTTGTTGTAGCGAAGCCTTGAAAGATCATATTCCTCTTGCCCTATGCCTGCCCCCAAGGCGGAAATTATGGTTTTTATCTCAGTACTTGACAACATCTTATCAAAACGCGCCTTCTCAATGTTTAGTATCTTTCCTTTAAGGGGCAAAATTGCCTGAAATCTCCTATCCCTTCCTTGTTTGGCAGATCCACCAGCTGAATCCCCTTCTACCAGAAATACCTCACACCGCTCAGGCTCCCTTTCTTGGCAATCGGCAAGTTTTCCCGGTAAGAAACTATCGGACAAGACCCCTTTTCTTCTCGTTAACTCTCTCGCCTTTTGTGCAGCCTCCCTTGCTGTTGCTGCCTCCATAACCTTTCTCAGGATGTTTTTTATTATAGACGGGTTTTCCTCAAATATGATGGTAAGTTTTTCGTTTACGAGGTTTTCAACTAAACCCTTAACTTCGCTATTTCCAAGCCTGGCTTTAGTTTGACCCTCGAATTGTGCATCTCTTAACTTAACACTTACAACACCGGTAAGCCCTTCCCGTACGTCATCACCAGTAAGCCTTATGTTCTTGCTTTGCTGACTTGTTTGGAAATAGGCGTTTATGCTTCTTGTTAGTGCTGCCTTAAAACCACTTAGATGGCTGCCGCCCTCTTTCGTGTTGATATTATTGGCGAACGTGAATATCTTTTGGATATACGAATGGCTGTATTGAAACGCTATTTCAATAGTAACACCGTTTCTCTCTCCGTGTATGTAGATAGGGTTAGGATGTATAACATCCTGATTTTGATTTAAATACCCTACAAATGATACTATACCTCCTTTATAGAAGAACTTTTTTTCCCTCTCTGTCCTGTCATCGTAAATGTTTATCTTTAACCCTGTATTCAGAAAAGCCAACTCTCTCATTCTTTGAGAAATAATATCAAAACTAAAATCTATACTGTCAAATATCTTCTCATCGGGTCTGAAATGTATACTAGTTCCTCTCTTTTTTGTCTTTCCTATTATCTCTAACGGGGTAACAGTTACCCCTCTCTCATACCTTTGATGATAAACAGCCTTATTTAAGTATACCTCCACCTCGAGATACTCGGAAAGCGCATTTACAACCGAAACACCAACACCGTGTAAGCCGCCAGATACCTTGTAGCTTTTATCATCAAATTTACCCCCTGCATGGAGTTTGGTCATCACAACCTCGAGGGCTGGCAATTTCTCGTGTTTGTGTATATCTACCGGTATTCCCCTTCCATTGTCTCTTACAATAATACTATTATCGGTTAATATCTTGATATCTATTTGATCGCAAAAACCCGCTAGGGCCTCGTCTACGCTATTATCTACAACCTCATATAATAAATGGTGAAGGCCTTCAGTTGACGTGTTTCCAACATACATAGCCGGTCTTTTCCTGACGGCGGTTAGATCTTTTAAAACCTTTATACTTGATGCGGTATATTTTCTATGAGTTGTCATACTCAAACCCTCATTGGCATGATTAAACCCAAGAAACCATCATCTTGCTCTCCAGTAATTAAACATGGGCTCGTCTGGTCCTTAATATCTAAAAAGATTATGTCACTGTCCATGGGTTGTAGAGCATCTATGAAATATCTTGGATTAAAACCCATCTCTATTGGCTTACCTTTATATTGTATCTCCACCTTCTCTTCTGCGTTACCTAAGTCAGGGTTTATAGAAACGATCTCCAAATAATCACCTTCAATATTTAGCTTCACCCCATGATACTGATCGCTCCTAATTATCATCATCCTCCTCATGGCCTCTAACAGGGGTTTTCTATTGATCGTAACAATATTCTCCTCATCTTTTCCCTTTACTGGGATTACATTCTTATAGTCGGGAAATTTTGCATCCAACAACCGTATGACAATCAAAGCTTTCCCTTTCTTGGCTACGAGATTGTTTTGTTTTAACCCAAACAGGATGTTTCCATTTTCTAAGGCAAGTTTATTTAGTTCCACTAAACCCTTTTTAGGGATCATAACGCCTTGCTTCATCTCTATCTTTTGGATCTCCGGTGCTCTTTTATCCATTAATGAGAGTCTATGACCATCGGTGGCCACCATTCTAAGGAAATCCTCTCCACTCCTATTTATTCTTTCCATAAACACGCCCGATAGGTTAAAGCCAGCCTCTTCCATAGTTATGGAGTGAATTGTTTTGTTAATCATCTCAGTTAGCATACTACTATCGATCTCGATCATTACCGTATCCTCTGGTTCTGTCAGAACAGGAAATTCGTCGGCAGGAAGGCAAGACAGGTTATAGTGGGCATTATTATCGGAAATATAGATCCAGTTATTTTCCTTCTCTGATATATAAATCTTCTTGCTATCCGTCTCTCTTGTGATATCAAGGAGTTTCTTGCCCGAAATCGTTATACTACCGGGTTGTATGATTTCAACCGGATAACTATCCTGAAAACCTATCTCCAGGTCAGTTGCTGATATCTCGAGCTCATTCTCCTTGGTTGCCAGGAGGACTGTTGAGAGTATAGGCATATGACTCCTTCTTTCTAATATACCTTGAACCCGAGAAACTCCCCTTAGAAGAATGTCTCTGTCTATTTTAATTTCCATTTCTCCTCCAAAGACTTACTATTATTATTACGAAATCTTTATATAATAATAATATAGTGCTCCTACCTTGTTGAGAATTTACCTAATTTACATATTTACCTACCATTTTTATAGCTAACTCTGTTGGTTTTAATGACGAATACTTTATATTTAACCCTATCTCAAACCTAAGGTAGTCTGCCGTATTCTATCTATTTGCCTTTCTAATACCGAGTTGATCCTGCGCGATAATAAACTTACAGATATTATGTGATCCTTCCACCATAGCATAGGGAGGTGCATCCCGGTAGTACCGGGCCACCGGATACTCAGTAGAGTAGCCATAAGCCCCGAGGATACTCATAGCGTATCTAGAGCATTTATATACTATCTCACCAGCTAGATACTTAGCTTGAGCAACTTCCATATTATTACCCAACATACCCTGGTCCTTTTGCCATGCTGCCTTATAACAGGACAGTCTTGCAGCCTCGATCTCGGCGACCATCTGCGCAATCATGTCTTGGTTCATCTGAAACGTCCCGATTGGCTGTCCGAATTGCTCTCGCTCCATGGCATATTTCGTTACCGCATCCAGACAGGCTTGTGCTAAGCCAACACCCCCAGCCGCACAAGAAAGGCGAGAATTGGCAAGAGAACCAAAAAGGATTTTGACACCGTCTCCTACCTTCCCAATGATATTATCCTTGGGGACTTTGGTGTTTTCCAGGATAATTTCACCGGTTGGCGTGGCGTGTGTTCCCGTCTTATCTAAATCCGTGGTTGTGACGCCGTTGTAGTTTTGAGGCTCAATAACAAAGGCGGACATACCTTTTCCTTTAGCCTCCTTGTCCGTATAAGCGTAATAGATGATCGCATCAGCAACCCTGGCATTAGAGATCCAGGTCTTCGAGCCATTTAGGAGCCAGTGGTCTCCTTTATCCTCGGCAGTGGATTTCATAGACATGACATCGGATCCAGCGTTAGGCTCGGTCATTGCGAACGCCCCCACATACTCGGCACTCACCAGTTTAGGGATATATTTTCTCTTTAATTCCTCGCTCCCATAACGATAAATCGTGAACGCCATCCCTGTTGTTTGCATGTTAATCTGAACCCTTAGGGCACTGCAGCCCCGGGCAATTTCCTCGGTTAGTATAATGGCTGCCAACCAACCCATATCGTTTCCGCCGTATTCCTCAGGGATAACCGTCCCGAAAAAGCCCAGCTCAGCCATCGGTTTGATGGCCTCTTCATAGGGAAAATGGTGATTTTCTTCCCATTCATCCGCAAATGGAGCAATTTTCTCATCTACGAAATCACGCACCGTGTCTTTAAGCATCTGAAGTTCCTCAGACAATTCAAAATCCATCTCTTTTTCCTCCTTAATCTAACATTAGCGAGAGTTTGGGTGTGGGTTAAGAGTCAGGATTAATGAGTTTTTTTCATGCGTCAGTATAAAACAATGGAGTCGTATTTACAATAGATTTATTATGTAGATTTTCGTGATTCTCAAGGAAAACCCATTGTTTCTGAGGGAAGGTCTGGTGGGAGGAACGGGGCACCTATCAGGATGAGCGGCAAGCAGAAAATCATTGTGTAGCTACTTACCAACACAAAAATTACTGAAGATGGTATTGAGGATCTCTTCACTAGTTTTATTTCCCGTTATTTCGTCTATAGCATCCTTTGCCCAGGAAAGATCTGCAGCTACTATTTCCAATGGAAAGCCATTAATTAGGTTAGTAGAGGCCTTCTCTAGAAACTCAGCAGCCTTACTTAATGCTATTTTATGTCTTAGATTAGGAACAATGGGTGTCGCAGACGCATCCACCCTTTTATCCACAACCTTACCAAGAATTACCTTACCAAGTTCTTTAAATCCCTCTCCTGTGAGGGCTGAGATCTCAACCTTCAGAAGGCCGGTAAATATGGAGTCGATCTTTTTCTCGCTTAGTCGAGCCGGAAGGTCGATCTTGTTGATAACCACTAACGTATTGTCCTTATCGATTTCTCTTAACAAGTTGAGATCGTAGTGACTTAATGGCCTAGTTCGGTCAATAACCAGAAGGGTTAGATCAGCTGCAGTAAGTTGGGTTTTTGCTAAATCCACCCCCTTTTTCTCGATCCTTCCCTTAACCTTTCTTATGCCTGCTGTATCGAGGAGCCTTATAGGAATTCCTTCAATAGTGACCGTATACTCGAGAATGTCTCGGGTTGTGCCTGGGATAGGGGTGACAATAGCCCTCTCTTCCTGTAAGAACCTGTTTAGGATGCTTGATTTACCCACATTGACTCGCCCGGCTATCACCACAGTAACTCCCTCATGCCATATCTTTCTCTGGGTGTAAGCGCCCACAGCCTCTGTAACCGATCTTAAGATCTTCTTGTTTATGTGATCTGCTATATGTGATCTCGCTATTTTTGTCGATTCTTCATCAGGAAAATCCATTGAAGCCTCTAATTGAGCAAGGGTTTCAACGATTGCCTGTCTGATTTCTTCTATTTCTGTGCTGAGCCCTCCAGCCAACTGACTGGCCGCCAGCCGCACTGACATGTCACCCTTGGCATTTATTAGGTCTATGATTGCCTCAGCCTGGGTTAAATCAATTCTACCATTCAGAAAGGCTCTCAGGGTGAATTCCCCTGGTTTAGCTAACCTGGCGCCTGCTTGAAGGACTATTTGAAGTATACTTGATAGAATTGTATACCCGCTATGGGAGTTAATCTCGACCACATCTTCTCGGGTATATGAGAAAGGGGCATGCATCACAGAGAGCAGGACTTCATCCACGGGAAGGTTTGATCTTGGATCGATGATGTGGCCTAGGTAAAGACGAAAACTAGCAAATGATTTAACGGGTCGTTTGGATCTAAAGATTTTTCGTGCAATATTTTCAGCATTATATCCGCTTATCCTGATTATTCCTATGCCACCCACCCCAATTGGTGTGGCTATAGCGGCAATGGTCTCCTCTTTATAATCCATAATAGGAAAAGAAACCTGCGCCTAACCGTGCTGTTTTTCATCAAGATTCGTCATAGTTGGGATAACGGAAACCTTTTTAAAGAAGCCTTCACCCTTGCTCTTTGTTTGAACCTGGTGATCTCCCTTGAGGGCGAGATGGACTATTCTCCTGTCGTGTGGACTTAATGGATCGGTGGCGACCGCCTTTTTTGTTCTCTTGGCTTTTTCGCCCATCTTAAACGCCAGCCTCTTTAAGAATTCCTCCCTTCTTTGCCTGTAATTCTCGGAGTCAACGATCACCCTGACCTTTTTTTCAGACGCCTTATTCACTGCCTTATTGACGATAAATTCTAAGGCCTCCAGTGTCCTACCCCTGTGCCCGATCAGGACTCTAGGGTTATTGCCTTCAATAGTTAAAATAATATCATCTCCCTTTTTCTCCGCGGATATCTTTGTATCTGGAGATATTAGTGAAATAATCTTTCCGAGGGTTTCCTGGGCAACTGCCAAGGCGTTGTTTTTTCTTGGTGTTACCCTAATCTTGGTCTTCTTGTTGCCAACTATACCGAAGATTCCGGTGGATCTGCTTTCTAGTACCTGTATATCAAGCTCCTCCTCACTCAAATCAAAATGTTTACAGGCCTTTTCAATGGCCTCTTGCATCGTCCTAGCCTCTATTTCTATAGATGTCATATAACTTCCTCCTGACGTTACCTCGATTGCCTACTGATCCTATATTGTTGAGCGATCGATAGTATATTGTTTACTAACCAGTAAAGCACCAGGCCAGAGGGAAAATTGATAAACAAGAATGTAAATACAATTGGCAGAAGCATCATCATCTTCGCTTGGGCCGGGTCCCCTGGGGATGGTGTCATTTTTTGCTGGATAAACATGGAGGCCCCCATTATGAGGGTTAGCACGGGGATACCGTAGGGGGGAGCCATGAATGGAACCTGGAAAGGAAAGGAGAAGAGCCTGTCAGGTGCAGAAAGATCCTTAATCCACAGGATGAAGGGGGCATGCCTTAGCTCTATCGAATTCGGTAAAACTCGAAAGAGGGCGAAAAAGACAGGGATCTGAATTACCATAGGCAAACAACCTCCCATGGGATTAATCTTATATGTCTTATAGAGGTTCATGAGCTGTTTATTCATCTCTTGCCTATTCCCCTTATACTTCTCTCGTATCTTGGCCATCATGGGTTGAAGCTTTCTCATTTCCTTCATGGATTGATAGCTTTTATGGGTAAGAGGCCAAAACAGTATCTTGATAAGGATAGTAAGCAGGATAATTGAGACCCCATAATTGCCCACATATTTATTGAAAAAGCGAAGCGTAACCAATAGAGGTTTTGCAATAATATCAAACCATCCAAAGTTGATAGCCTTTTCGAGCTTTCTGCCTAAGGTCTTTACAATATAGAGATCCTGAGGCCCCAGGTAAAGGGCAAAGTTCTGCGTTATCCCTTGGTGCTGCCCGAGGTTGAGCGGAGGGGTTAAATAAGATATCCTGATCTCACCATCAGGAAGGGTTGTGCCTTGTGCGGTCGTTTTGTGACTGTTCTCAGGCATTATTGCAGTCAAAAAATATGGTTCTTTATAGGCAACCCAGGATATCAGGCCGTCATATCGAATATCTTTTAGTTTTTTGACTTCATCCTGTTCCAGTTTATTGCCAAGAAGAAGGGCCATACCCTCGAATGCACCATAGCTCTTTTTGGTCTCTTGAGGAAAATGAGCCAGGTTTAATACCAGACTATCATCAATTATGTGTTCAGATTTATTAGTAATAACTACTGACAGGTCAATGTTATACCTCTCGGCATAGAAAAGGAACCTTGTTGTTATCTCTATTCCTTGAGGTGATTCCCACCCATAAATCAACTCCTTTGGCTGATCGCCCGCTCTGATGGTAATATCTTGGTGATCTACCTTAAAAGCGGCCCAGCTAGCATTGGGTATGTTATGTCCGGAAAATCCAAGGCTAAAGCCGTATCCATCCTTATTTTTAGCGTGAATTAATTCTTTTAAGGGGGAGTCCTTTTCAAGCTTGGATCGGTATTGTTTCAATCTAAAACTCTTGATTTGTGGAGCTGAACCAGAAAAAACTGCTGTATAGTGTTCTGTTTCGACCTTGATATCTCTGGAATCTGCTCGTGTCTGCAGCATGCGGTCCCGCTTTGGGCCAGAAGGTAATGTTCTCTGTTTTGAAGGTGGTTGGGCTTGCTCTTTCTTAGGGGGTGGTTGTTTATCAATTGGCCTATCTGTTGCCTTTGGGCCAAACAGGATGGCCCACACAAAGAAGACGAGAAATGATAAACCTAAAGCTAACAACGTCCTTTTTTCCATAAACAAATTCCTGCCCTAAAACGAGGTGGATTATAATAGCTAATGCCAGAATTATCAACCCAAGCTGCTATATCAGCGAGCAGAACGGTAACGACTTGCAGCGGATAATGTCCGGCTGAGATGTTAATGGGAGTTACCTAAGGGGATCATAGCCTCCCGGATGAAAGGGATGGCATTTAAGGATCCTAACTGCAGCGAGGAACCCTCCTTTCAATATGCCATATCTCATGATGGCAAGGGAGGCGTAGGCAGAACATGTGGGCACAAAACGACAAGAAGCTGGCAGAAACGGTGACACCAGTACTTGATAAAGTTTGATTAATGCTATTACATGGGCTCGAGGTTTAAGAAAAGAGAGCATCATTTTTTAACAGTAGGCCTCCTAACTCCTCTTGTACCTTCAAAAAGCTGAGCTTGTTGCCTTCTCCTAAGGCAATGATCATGATATCGTATCCCTTAGGAATCCGTTGTTTGCTAAGCCTGAAGAACTCTCTTATCGATCGCTTAATCCTGTTTCTTTTTACAGAATTCCCAACCCTTTTACTGACCGTTATGCCTAATCTGGTAATATCGCTCCTGTTCTGTTTTAGGATAACAATAAAATGTTCGGTATAGTATCTGGTTCCATGAAGGTTTAGATTTCTGAACTCTGCCCTTTTTACTATCCTTTCCTCATCGCTAAAGGAGAATGATCCCATCCCAAGAGCCTACCGCATGCAGCGGGATACAACACCAGATCCCCAATAGATTACTGCTCGATTCATACGTTAGGCAGACAGCCTTTTCCGGCCTTTTGCCCTCCTTCGTTTTAGCACATTTCTACCCCCTTTACTGCACATTCTGGCCCGAAAACCATGTACGCGAGATCTTTTTAGATTGCTTGGCTGAAATGTCCGCTTCATTAATCAAATCCCTCTTTCAACTAAGAACTAATCATCTTTCTAATCATAGCCTAGCTCGGTTGTCAAGATAAAACAGGTGGACATTGCCTATCAAAAAAACAGAGAAGAACCATTTTATATTTGATAAATCCTTTAAAATTCATTAGTATACTTTATTGCGGGAAAGAAATCTTGTAAGGGAGACCCCAATGTTGCTAGACCCTATTCTCGGTTTATTCTCAAATGACTTGGCCATTGACTTGGGTACGGCCAATACCTTGGTTTATGTCAAGGGCAAAGGGATAGTCTTGAATGAGCCTTCCGTGGTAGCGTTGAGGAAAGGGGATCGGGGAGGAAACAAGATACTGGCCGTAGGAAGAGAGGCAAAGACCATGCTGGGCAGAACGCCAGGGGATATTGTGGCAACCAGACCCATGAAAGATGGGGTCATCGCAGATTTCGATATTACCGAGACTATGCTCAGATATTTTATTAGAAAGGTTCATAATAGAAGATCTCTTGTCAGACCCCGGATCATTATATCTATTCCGTCGGGCGTAACTCAGGTCGAAAAGAGAGCGGTACGGGAGTCTGCGGAGTCTGCCGGTGCCAGGGATGTTTTCTTGATTAAGGAGCCTATGGCTGCCGCTATAGGGGCAGATTTACCCATAACTGAACCCACGAGCAATATAGTAGTCGATATAGGGGCAGGGACTACGGAAGTGGCTGTAATTTCCTTGGCAGGAACTGTCTATTCACGTTCAGTAAGGGTGGGCGGCGATAAGATGGATGAGGCCATCCTGCAGCACATTAAGAGGAAGTATAATCTTTTAATTGGTCTTCAAACAGCGGAACTAATCAAGGTCACGGTTGGAAATGCTTATCCAACGGATGAACCAGAGTGCATAGAGGTTAAGGGCAGGGACCTTGTCACCGGCATACCAAAGATACTGACAATAGATTCAGAGGAGGTCAGAAAGGCGATATCTGAACAGGTAGAAACCATTATTGAGACAGTGAGAATTGCTTTGGAGCAGACCCCGCCTGAGTTATCTGCTGATGTGGTAGATAAAGGCATCGTGTTAACTGGCGGAGGGGCCCTCTTGAAGAACCTTGATGTCTTACTGCGAGAGGAGACACGGCTGCCCATAACCATAACAGATGATCCACTGACCACGGTTGTGGTAGGGGCAGGAAAGACCTTAGATAATCTGTCACTTCTAAGAGAGATTATGATAAAGTAATTCAAGGGTTTAGGCTTACACTAATTGACCGTTTTTTTCGAGCATAGGCCAAAATGGGTTCCCTATATCTTTATTTTACTATCCCTTATCTTGCTGTCTCTGAGTATTGGGAAGGGACAAGAATGGAATCCGGCGGAAAAGCTTATAGCCGAGATAGCCGCCCCCTTTCAGAAATTATTTGTGGGGACGGTATCTATAACGAGGAATATCTGGACAAACTATTTTTCCTTGGTTGAGACCCGCCAAGAGAATCTGCTTCTCAAGAAAGAGCTAGACCTCCTCAAGATCGAAAATAGCAGGTATCAAGAGCTACTGCTAGCTAATCAGCGCCTCCAAAAACTCCTGAACTTTCGGGAAAACACTGATGAACCTGTTTTGCCAGCAAGGGTGGTAGGGTGGGATTCAAGCGGATTGTTTAAATCCATCATCTTGGACAAAGGGGAACATGATGGTCTTAGGATAAACATGCCGGTGGTTAACGCAGAAGGAGCTGTTGGAAGGGTGGTATCTGTCTCCCCCAATTATGCCCAGGTGTTATTGATTACTGATCAAAACAGTGCTGTTGATGGGTTGGTTCAGAGATCAAGAGGCAGAGGAATGGTAAAGGGAATGGGTTCAGGTGAATGTTATTTTGATTACGTAATAAAAACATGTGATATAAAAGAAGGCGACACAATTGTAACCTCGGGATTGGGAAGGATATTCCCAAAAGGCCTTTATCTGGGTAAGGTTAAGAGGATTAATGATTCGCCTAATAAACTATTCAAGGATGTTAGGGTAACCCCGGCTGTGGATTTCTCTAAGCTAGAAGAGGTTCTCATTGTTCTGAGATCAGGTTTTGTACCTTCAAGAAGACCGGAAATTCAATAAGATACATAGGTAATCTGAGCAAGGTATTTGAGTGGGGATCAGGGCTTCTTTAAAGCTATGGAAAGAGGACGATCTCTTTTCATATCCCGTAATCTGGTTAACGTGTGGGCTCTCTGTAATCCTAAGGAGAAGCATGAACCATCTTGTAGGCATTGAATGGCTGGATCTTGATTTGACCCCTGTCTTCCTCATATATCTGATAGCCAAGGATCGAGGCTTTATGGCCGGTTGCCTCGCCTTTTTCATGGGGGTGTTGACAGACACATTCTCTCCATGTCAGCTTGGTTTGTTTGCCTTTCTGTATTCTGCTATTGTTCTTGGAATTAATCACTGCAGACAATTCTTGGATTTCAACAACATCAAGACTTCAATTTTATTTGTGGCTATTTTTCTCTTGGCCAAGTGGTGTTTTCTTGTGATCGTCGTAAGGCCATCCCCTTTAGGGCAATTTACTCCCTTGGTTTTCTCTGTCCTCGTATTGATCTCTGTTCTGGTAACAAGCATGATTACCCCTCTTCTATTCTATTTGCTAGATTTGGTAGGAGGGAAAGAGCCCCGAGCTTATCCGTAAAAAGACACCTTGGTCTCCTTATAGCAATGTTTGATGATTAATCATGGCGTGGCGTCCGGATTTTGATACCGTTGAAACCGAGATATACCAGAAACGCCTAACGAGGTTGACCTGCTTTGTCCTTGTTGTGTTTGGCGTTTTGTTGGTAAGGTTGTGGTTTTTGCAAATCATCAATGGTGCCGGGTATAGGATACAATCAGAGAATAACAGAATAGACTTGAGGGATGTTTTACCCTTCAGAGGATTAATTTTCGACAGGAATGGCCGCCTGCTCGTTGATAACAGGCCATCCTTTATCTTGGGGGTGATCCCGGAGGACGTCAGAGAGCTTGATGGTCTGATAGGGGATCTCCGCAGATTGGCCGAAATCGATACCATATCCGCTAGGAAGAAGATAAGAGAGGCCCTGAAAAGCGATCCGTTTAACCCTGTCTACATAAAGAAGGGCTTAGCCAGGGATGAGTTAGCCAGAATAGAAACGAACGTTCTGAGCATGCCAGGTGTAATTATCGAAGCGAAGCCTAAGAGGCATTACTTGTATAGCACCCTCGCTGCCCATTTAATCGGTTACCTTGGTGAAATTGATAGAGAACAGCTTAATAGGGGGGAATATAAGGAGAATAAGCCCGGCGATTTTGTGGGAAAATTCGGGATTGAGAAGAAATGGCAAAGGCATTTGAATGGTATTAGGGGAGGGCAACAGGTTGAGATAGATGCCTCTGGCAGGAGATTGAGGGTGCTCTACCAAAAGGCGGCAGAGCCAGGATTTAATGTTTATTTAACGATAGACAAGGACCTTCAGGTGTTGGCCGAGAGGTCCCTGCATGACAAGGCAGGTGCTATTGTTGTCATGAAGCCGAGTAGCGGGGAGATTTTAGCTATGGCAAGCAGCCCAACGTTTGACCCTAATGACTTTGCCAAGGGGATGGATAAGAAGGGATGGGAAAGATTGATCTCTCATGGCTACTTTCCACTGCAAAACAGGGCAGTATCAGGGCAGTATCCGCCAGGTTCTCTTTTCAAGTTGGTAGTAGCCCTGGCAGGACTAGAGGAGGGAATAATTGATCCCAATGAAAAGATATTTTGCGGAGGAAGTTATGGCCTTAAGGGGAGGGTATATCGTGATTGGAAAGAGCAAGGACATGGTCATGTTGATTTACGCAGGGCGATAGTTGAGTCATGTGATGTCTACTTCTACAGGATGGGCCAAAAGATAGGCATTGATACCATCGCCGGGTATGCCAGGAGGCTTGGTTTTGGCTGTGAGACAGGCCTTGAATTGGGAGATGAAAAACCAGGGCTTATTCCAGATAAGGCCTGGAAGCTAAGGCGATGGCATGCTCCATGGGAGGAAGGCGAGACATTGTCTGTAGCGGTTGGGCAGAGTTTTACCCTTATAACACCCGTTCAAATAGCAAGATTCATATCAGCCCTCTTTAATGGGGGCATTCTTTATAGACCACAGGCAACGAAGTGGATCGGGAGAAGGGATCAGGAAATAGTCTTTGAGTCCAAGCCCGATATAACGGGTTACTGGCATCTAAAAAGAGAAAATATGGAATTGGTGAAAAGAGCCCTGATTGGTGTCGTGAATGAGCCTCATGGAACAGGATGGAGGGCAAGGCTTGACGGGATAAGGGTTGCTGGCAAGACGGGTACTGCCCAGGTGATTGCTTTGCCACAGGAAGAGGAGGAATCCGTACAAGAAAGGGACGTCCCATACAGATTTAGAGATCACGCATGGTTTGTGGCTGTTGCTCCTGCCGAAAATCCGGAGATAGCATTAGCCGTTCTTATAGAGCATGGTGGTCTAGGGGGTGCTGTGGCGGCCCCGATCGCCAGGGATTTATTGGAGAGTTATTTCAACAAGGTGAAACCTTAGGGGTTTTGCCACTCCAGCACTCCATTCCCCGATATTGAATCATTAGGGGAAAAGAGATTTTGCAGGGGAGTGGCACGAAAGGAGCAATAAAGTGGTATGTTCGACCGCCGATTGATACATAACTTTGATTGGATACTGGTAGGCCTGTTAGTGGTCATAGGGTTTATGAGTGTTTTTAATCTGTACAGTGCCGCCTATTCGATTGGGTCTATGGGGGGAAGCCACATCTATATGAAACAAATCTGTTGGTATGCTATAGGTTTCTTGGTTCTCCTTTTGATGACGACCTTTGACTATCATATCTTGGAACGATTCGCTTATCCCTTGTTTTTTGTCTCCCTAGTGTTTCTTGTGGTTGTTCTAAAGTTGGGCAAAGTTATACATGGCTCTCAACGGTGGTTGAGCCTTGGTTATTTTTCTGTCCAGCCTTCGGAATTGGTCAAGATATCCCTTATTATTGTCCTTGCCAAATATTTTTCTAAGGCAGAAAAGATGGGAGATTATCGGCTTAGAGAACTACTGAGACCCTTTATCTTGATTGCCATCCCTTTCGCGCTGATAGTCTACCAGCCTGATCTGGGAACGGCCCTCATATTGCTCATAGTTTCCTTCTCTATTATTATCTTTGTTAATGTAAATTGGAAGTCAATACTGATATTCCTGTCCACAGCTGTGCTAGCAGCACCCTTTTTCTGGATGACCCTTCAGGAATACCAGAAGAAACGGATAACAACATTCTTAAGGCCTGACCTGGATCCTTTGGGTGCCGCCTATCATGTTACCCAATCGAAGATTGCTATTGGTTCAGGCCTTCTTCGGGGAAAGGGCTTTCTTAAGGGGACTCAGACGAGGTTACATTTTCTCCCGGAACAACATACCGATTTTTCCTTCTCTGTTTTGGCTGAGGAGTGGGGCTTCGTAGGCTCAGCCGTGCTCTTGTTTCTTTATCTACTCTTGATTGTATGGTGCCTCAACATTGCCAAAAATAGTAGGGATAAGTTTGGCGCTCTCATTGTTGTGGGTATTGTTGCGTCGATTTTCTGGCACCTAACTATAAATGTCAGTATGGTGACTGGTCTACTCCCCGTAGTCGGAATACCGCTGATCCTCTTTAGTTATGGAGGATCGTCTGTAATCTGCACCATGGCCGCTATGGGTTTGATAATGAATGTAAGCATGAGGAGGTTTATATTTCAGAAATGATGATGCGGTAAACCGGGGATTTTCGAAAGCGTCTCTTTGAAATTACCTTTCAAGAAATACATATTTCTTGCAATCATCAGTACGATCGTGCTATTAAGCCGCTGGTAGATTATGTAGATGGGGTTAGCAATGAAGAAAGCAAGGGACGAAATTAACGCGTTTCTCGGTAAGGATACAGAATTTGAGGGCAAATTTTCCTTTACCGGCGCTGTCAGGATAGATGGAAAACTGTCTGGTGAGATTTTGTCCAGCGGAACCTTGATAGTAGGGGAAAGTGCAGTCATTAGATCACAGATACATGTTGCTGATATGATAATAAGCGGAGAGGTTCATGGCGATATATTTGCAGAGAATAAGATCGAGATAAAAGTCCCAGGGAAGCTTTTTGGCAATATTCAAACCCCGAAATTAGTCATTGAAGAAGGAGTTATCTTCGAGGGAAATTGCAGGATGGAAGACCTGGGAGAGAAAGATCTTGCCGTGTCTCCAGCAAAAACCGAAGG
>Ga0209636_10001656_pt1 | contig 22531 bp, 26 predicted proteins | sample DeeMarSWOR152_54_FD_187464 | JGI IMG/M metagenome (GOLD analysis project Ga0209636, IMG submission 187464) | Marine sediment microbial communities from White Oak River estuary, North Carolina - WOR-1-52-54 (SPAdes) (version 2) | ecosystem: Environmental > Aquatic > Marine > Intertidal zone >...
GCATAGAAGAGAAAACGCCAGGAAAACCTGAAAATCAACTTTGCAGTATCCATTTTTCTCTTGATGTATTCATTGCGTGCGCAGGGAAGAAGTGCGTGTTTTTCTGTCGAGCTGATGAGTAGACTTGTTATGAAATAGCAACGTGAACTTTCTCGCGCACGCGAGAATATTGCGCATTATTTCGGCTTTGCACGAACCAGTCCAATCGTCAGCGGTTCGCCATCAATCGTGTAGTCTGCTACATATGCCTCTTGGGGAGGCTCATCTTTACGTATGGTTGTTGACAGAGTCTCTGAAACGATGTAGTTCCCGTGGACTGTGAAGACCTCTGTGAGCCTTGACCCCGCTTGATAAAAGGTTTCAATCTGATCTGCTATCTCGAAACCTGCATCTTTGCGTTGATTCTGTATGCGGCGGACGATGTCACGGGCCAATCCTTCTTTTTTCAATGCGTCGGTTACGTCGGTGTTGATTCCGACTATGACGTCTTGGTCTTCTGTCACGATGTAGCCTGTTCTCGGTTGGATGCGTATTTCGATTTCTTCCGGCCGCAGAGTGATGACTCGATTGTTGACTTTAACTTTGACGCTTTTGCCTTTTTGGAGCTTCTCGACGAGAACGTCGGTGTCCATCCGGGCTACGGTTGCGCGCAACTTTGGAAACAGCGTTCCATACTTTTTGCCCAGCAAATGTGGTAGCAGTAGTACCTCGTAGTCTACGAGTTCCCTTTTTCGGCAGGTCAAAGCCAGCTCCTTCACGTTGAGTTCGTCTTTGACCAGGTGTGTGAGCCGCTGCAGCTTCTCTAGCATGGTTTCTTCTGCCACGATCCATGCCTCTTGCAGTGGCTGTCGCAGCTTTATTCCTGCTTTGTTGCGCAATGAGCGGCCTAGACTGCAGATTGTGATGGCTAATTCCATGTCTGCTATCAGCTTCTCATCGACAAGTGAGACATCAGCTGTTGGCCAATCATTGTGATGCACACTCTCTGGAGCATCAGGGTCTACATTTCGCACCAAGTTTTGATACATTTCTTCCGACAGAAAGGGAAGGAACGGCGCCAAAAGCTTGAGCAGGGTGGTCAAACACGCGTACAATGTTGTGTAGCCAGCTTTCTTGTCTGTGTCTGCTTCGCTCTTCCAGAACCTTCGCCGTGAACGGCGAACATACCATTTGGAGAGTTCGTCCACAAACTGCTCGAGGCTTGCGGTTGCACCAAATACATCATATTTCTCCAAGCGGTCGGTCACATCGTGGATAAGCACCTGAAGCCGGGAGAGGATCCACCGGTCTAAGAATGAATACTGGGTTGTAACGTCTTTCGGCGTCCACATGTCAATGTTCGCGTAGGTCACCAAGAAGCTGTAAACGTTCCACAGTGGTATAAGAAACTGTCGTTTAACCTCGTCTGCCCTCGTGTAGCCGAAAAGCATGTTGCTTTCCGGCTTACTTGTGCAGTACATCCATCGCATAACGTCGGCGCCCATGGTTTCAGCTGCATCGTCAAACCAGATTACGTTGTCTGAGGACTTGTGCATTTCCTGTCCTTTTTCGTCGAGCACAAGGCCGTGTCCGAAACACGTGTGGAAGGGTGGACGACGCTCCAGGATGGTGCTCATGGCGAGCATGGAGTAGAACCAGTTTCGGAACTGTCCTGGTAGGGACTCGCAAACGAGATCGGCGGGGAACCATTTTGCCCAGTAGTCTCTGTCGTGGCGATAATTGAGGGTCGAGTAAGCAACTATGCCTGCGTCTAGCCAAGGGTTGCCTACGTCGGGAATACGGGAAATGACCGTTTCACACTTGGAACATTTGATTTTGACGGCGTCTATCCAGGGTCTATGCGGTGAATGCCCCTCAAAATCCTTCCATCCTTCGACGGCTCGTGACTTCAACTCTTCTTTGCTACCTATTACATCGAAGTTTCCGCATTGGTGACATTCCCATATTGGCAGGGCTAGACCCCAATATCTTTTCTTCGAGATCATCCAATCCTCCATGTTCCGCAGCCAGTCAAGCTCGTTCTGTAGGCCGAAATCGGGAATCCACTGAATCTGTTTGGCAACCTCCATCATCTGATAGCGGAGGTTGCTCTCTTTCTCCTCTTTGTTAACCATTTCAAGGAGTTTGTCAAGCTTCTTTCCCATGAAAATAGACCATTCGTCGACGAGGCGGAACACAAGCTCGCTGTCGCAGCGCCAACAAAACGGATAACGGTGAGTATAGTCTTCCACTTTGAAGAGTAGCCCTTTCTCTTTCAGGTTTTCAATTATTGGCTGAGCTGAATCGTAAACGTGCGTTCCCGTAAGCCAATCGAATCCCTCAACAAATACGCCGAACTCGTTAAGCGGAGCCACAGCTGGCAAATCATGTTGTTTACCAAGTTCAAGGTCTTCTTTGCCGCATCCCGGCGCGATATGAACGATGCCGGTGCCCTCAACCTCGCTTACCTCCTCCCATGCGATGACGCGGTGACTGGCGACGGCTCCGAGCTTTTGCTCAGCTGGAAGCTCATCAAATGGACCGTCGTAGATCCAGCCGACCATGTCGTTTCCCATCAGTTCTCCCGTCACCTCGTAGTTTTCTCTGGCAAGAACTCGATTTAGAGCAGCTTTGGCCACGTACAGAATTGCATCTTTGTAACGAACCTTCACATAGGACATGTCTGGATGAACTGCCGCTGCTACGTTGGAGGAGAGGGTCCAAGGAGTAGTCGTCCAAACCAGAAGTGCCTCGCCGCGTCGTCCTCGGAGGGGAAACCTGAGAGTAAGCCCTATATGCGTGATTTCTCGGTAGCCCTCAGTAACTATCTCATGTTGAGAGAGAGCCGTGGAGCAGCGGGGACACCACGGCATTACGTCTCGGCTCTTATATACCCATCCGCGTTCATGGCATTTCTTGATGACGGCCCAGATGGTGTAGTTGTTCTCGTCGGAGAAGGTGAAATATGAGCCGCCTAGCTGCGGCGTTCCAAGTCTGCCTACAAGACTCTCCACCGTGTCAGAAACCGGGCCTATAGGTCCCTCTACAGTCAGAATCTCTTCTTGGGTTTCAAGACGGGCTGCCAGCTCACGTAAAAGCTGAGGGTCATCCCAGTCCATCCAGTAGCCCAAACGAATGGACTGTTCGACCTGTAATGAGGCGTAATGTAGGGCCCTTTGCTTACACCTTTTGACGAACTCTGATATGCCGAAGGTCTCGATGTCACGCTTTGATTTGAAGCCCAGTTCCCGCTCAACCTCAACCTCGATCCAGAGGCCTTGGCAGTCGAATCCGTTTTGATAGCGAAGCTGGTAGCCGTTCATGGCTCGGTAGCGCTGAAACACGTCCTTATATGTACGTCCCCAAGCGTGATGGACACCCATAGGGTTGTTGGCGGTGATAGGCCCATCCATGAAGGACCAACGTTTCTTGCGTTGGTTGAGGTCAACACGCTTCTTGAAAGCATCTGTCTCCTTCCAGAACTTCAGGATACGAAGCTCAAGCTGAGGAAAGTCAATTGGACCCTCTACCTCTTTAAACATCCTTTGTCATCCTCCAAGCTCATAGTTGATCATCGATTTTGTAGAAGTGTTGTATCCTTTTGCCGTTTGGGAGAGACTACCGTTCAACATTGGCCTGCGTTTAGAATCAGCCCTGAATTTGACGGCCACCTCTCATCCCGACACCCGCCTAGCACCGAAGTATTAATGGATTAATATAACTTTTTAGGTGAAATATTGATGCTTTAGCATCTGCGCGCGCATTCTTGTGGCCCCAACACGTGTAATCTGAGCTACGTAGGACATAAATTCAAGTACATTGTTAAATTGCAGAACATCAAACGAGAGAAACCGGAGGAAATTGCTTGTCTATCAAAAATGATGACTATTTTTTCGGGTTGAAAGTGGAAAAACTGGACCTCGCTAACCTGTGCGTGGTTGGCCTTCCTTGGGATGTCTCTTCCACCTTCAGGACGGGATCAAAAGAGGCGCCTCCCGTCATTAGGAAGATCACATCTAAACTCTATGACCCCTTCACGGAGGATGGACTTGATCTTACACAGTTTTGGCGAATCTATGATTACGGCGACGTAGAAGCTGCTGCATCAACCGATGCAATGCGGAAGAAAGTGCATCATGTTATTCGCAATCTGTACAACGACGAGCTAAAATTTCTTTTCTTGGGAGGAGATCACCTGATCACCTATTTTTGCCTCAGCGCGTTAGCCCAGCTCAGCAAGGGAAACTGGGCTTTAGTCTACCTAGACTCACATCCTGACCTGGAGGAGGAGTATGACGGAGACAGGTATAGTCATGGAAGCGTTGTGAAGAGGCTGGTTGAAGAAACGAATCTTCGTCCACAGGCCGTAGTTGAGGTGGGAATCCGATCTTTTCTGCCCTCTGAACGCAAGTTCGCGGATGAAGTGGGAATAAAAATCATGTCAACCGTGGAGTTCGAAAGGTTGGGACCAACGGGTGCAGCCAGACGGATTCGTGAACTTCTGCCTAACGATGTGGAGAGAACATACGTGTCAATTGATTTGGACATCCTCGACCCCGCGTATGCACCGGGTTTAGGCTACCCAGAGCCCGGCGGCATATCCACTCGAAGCCTTATAGACTTCATTCATGAATTGAAAGGATTGGAAATTTTCGCTTTTGACATCGTGGAGCTATGTCCACAATATGACAGCTCAAGTATAACAGCTATCGGAGTGGGCAAAATCATGCTGGAAGCTCTTGGAATCATGAAGCCAAGCTCACGAAGAGTTGCTTCCAAACCTTGATTCATTAAGTTGCGCGATTAAAAACTAACTTTGCTTCCGTCGGGGTCTCTCTTGAAGAGCCCAAATTCGTTTCTGACTGTTCTTAGCTGTTGACCAGAGAAAACGGGACCATCCTTACAGATTCTATACTCGCCTATGCAACAGCTTCCGCAGATTCCAATGCCGCAGCGAATGTATCTCTCCAAACTCGCTTGAAAAGCCGTTTTGTACTGTTCCGCCAAGAGACACATTTTGAGCATCATTTTCTCCGGTCCACACGCATAAATCATGTCAAATCTCTCCTTCTTCAAGATTTGTTGTGCCACGTCCGTGACAAGCCCCTTCAGCCCGTAGCTTCCATCTTCGGTGGTAACCTTAACCTTTGAGACCGCCGTCTCTATAGTCTCAAGGAAGAAGAGCTCGTCCCGCGTTTTTGCTCCGATCAGAAAGGAAATCTTGGTGGGAAGTTTCGAAAGACGGTCAACCAAGGGAACCAGAGGGGTTAATCCTGTTCCACCGCCCACAATCATCACCTTGCCGCTGGCTAAAGCGAAGCTGTTTCCGTAGGGTCCACGTATCCCGAGGAGGTCCCCAACTTTCCTTTGATGAAGGGCTGCAGTGGCTTCGCCGACCTCAGCTATGGTTATGGAGGAAAGTCCACCTGAATTAGCGGATGAGAGGCTCATGGGAACCTCGTCGACTCCTGGAATCCAAACCATCACGAACTGTCCTGGTTTTGCTTCTGAACAGTATTTGTCTTGGAAAATGATGGTTTTGACTCTTGAATTCTCGTCTCTAATTCCTTGAATTCTCACGATTCGAGGGCGGTTAATGTTGGTGCGACAACCCCACAATCTCTTTCACACTCCTGAAACTCATTGCTTCAAGGTAGGAATCAATTCCCTCTGCAACAGACCGAAACACGTCCAGCCCTTCACAGGCTATGGCGGTACCTATTTGAACCGCTGAAGCTCCGGCTAACATGAACTCCACGGCGTCCTGCCACGTTGTTACTCCGCCGCAGCCAACTATTGGCACATTCACTCGGCGATAAATCTCGTATACGCACCTAACAGCCACGGGCTTTGTCGCTGGCCCAGACAACCCGCCTATCTTATTCGCCAGCACCGGCCGAGTTGTTTCAATGTCGATGGTCATAGCCCTAACGGTGTTGATGGCGCATATAGCATCTGCGCCAGCCGTAGCTGCTGCCTCAGCGACTGAGGCGATATCAACGACGTTCGGGGTTAACTTCACAAGAACAGGCTTATCCACGCTCCGTTTCACTACTTCCACAACTTCTGCGACCAAACGTGGATTTTGTCCGATCTCAGACCCAGTCTTTTCAACATGAGGACATGAAACGTTTAATTCTAGTGCGTCGGCACCTTCTTCAGTTGCTATCCTCGCTACCTCAGCGAAATCTTCAGGCGAGAAGCCGTAGATGCTGACGACTACTGGAACCCCTCCCTTCTTTGCTTCTTTAATCTCCCCACTGAAACTGTAAATACCAGGGCTAGAGAGCCCTATGGCATTCAGGAGACCACAGTCAACCTGTACCACCGTGGGGTTGGGATAGCCCATACGCGGTTTCAAGCCCACAGACTTGGTGACAACAGCGCCAGCCCCGGCCTCAGCGGCTCGCATAAGAGCTGGGGCAGATAGTCCGAGAACTCCAGCTGCGAGCATAGTAGGGTTCGCAAGCTTCAGTCCAGCTATTCTTGTAACAAGTCGACTTGACATCTAGATAAGCCTCTACCGCAGCAAAGTTGCTTCAACTAGTAATGGTGAAAGGAATCTAACTAAAGCTTTTGTTCTTCTCGACAAAATGTGCGGAGAAGGAAACGACGTAATCGTGTTAGACGATGATGACTTAGAAACGCGCACAAGATTTTGATGAATAACGTAAATATGGTTTCTCGCTACAAAAGATTTAATATACTAGCCCAAATGATTGACTCTGGGTTCCAGCAATGAGAAAGAAAGTGGAAAACTTGGGGGTTGCAGCGTTAATCATAGGCGTCTCGATGCTGGCTTTCACTTTCATCAGTGCATACTTGTTCCTTGGAAATGATTTGAATATTGTAGCTTCGTCAGATCTCATGGGTCTTTTCGGTGAAGCTCTGGCTCCACTGATTGCCACAATGATTCGAGTTATGTATCTCGGCATAATGGGATGGATCGGCTCAACACTAACCATAAGAGGCATAGACCTTTTCACAAAAATCAGACGAGAGACGCCTCCAGAAACCAAACCGGACATCAGCTCGGAAGTTGAACTGGAAGATATGCTTGCCGACAAGACAAGCAAGAGTACGAAAGTCGCTACGAAAAAACACACTAGAAAACGCTCTCCACGGAAGGTCTAAGGGAAGAAGAGCGAATGAGGCAGGCTGTAAGGGCGCTGGGCTGGACCATAAACATACTTTGGATCATAATAATCATATTCACCGGTACGGCAATCTATTCAGCTTTAAACCTAAGGATCAGTCTTGGACAGCCTGAACTCTTCTCTTCAGATGATCTCTTGATGTTGTCCTTTCCCATATCAATCAACAACACCAGTTATTATGACATTTCAGAACTGAACTCAACAATTGATGTAATAGACTACAATGGCTCAGTGATCTTGACATCCGCAACCATGGTGCCGCTAATACCGCATGGCAACAATATTGAAACGGCGCACAATGTCTCCGCAAACTTAAATGACCTTGCGCAAAATGCACCTGGCTACTTGTTCAACGACACCATATTTGATGTAAACATTTCCACGAAGTTCAGATATGCTCACGCGTTTGCATTTCAATTCTTACATAACACTACAATCGACTGGGGAGCACCTCTCTACAACTTCTCGTTTGGACAGATTTCCTATCAATCTTACAATCTAACACATCAAGAAGCAGGTATACCCTTAAGTTTTGAAAATCACTCGCCATTTTTGAGTATGGCTGGTCAAATATCGTTACAAATCTTCAACGACATGAATGAGTTCATAGGCTCTGGCGCAATCACCATAGGTGTGCCGCCACATTCCTCATATGAAGGCCAAATAGAAGCACTCGTTGACCTTTCAGAACTGACGGAGAGCGGTGCACTGCATTTCTATTTCGAGACTCCCATGTTCAGTTTCGGGCCTCTGGTGATAAGCTATGGTTGAAGGAGACAAGAGAGCCCGCCTTAAGAAGGTGATACCAAGAATTCTTAAGGCCGCTATTTCAAGCATTATTCTTTACTTCATTGTCTACTACTTGTCGTCGCGTCTAAGCTCCTATGAAACCTTCCTCCCATCATACAGACCACTAACAGGCTCGCTAACAGCGATATTTATTATCCTACTTTTCGCCGTCGAACTATCATACGGGACAGTTTTTCACTATATTTTCAGCTTTGCCAGAAGTCTGGTTTTTCTCATATATTTGGTCTACGTCTTGAACGGCGGTATCCTTTTCTTAGCTATGCTTGTGCAAGGAACACCGATGGATATCATAGTTGATGTGAGAATCTTTTTGACCATCGTTATTTTCGTCCTTGTCTTAGGGCTCGCAAAAACCGTGTTACAAACAATAAATTTTCTCACAGGAAAAGCAACCAAGGACCAACGTGTTGAAACCTTATCTTCCAGTGAGAAGCTCAAGAGCTAGACCCCAGAGTTTGCAAAATGATGACACTGCAGAACCAATTTGCAGGTCCTTCTGTCATGATTCTTTTCAGCAGATGTTTCTGTGCGCGCATTCAAAATCAATGCTTTCTTCCCAAATTCTCGAACATGCTGAGATGAAGAAACAATGTATTAATTAGTTTCCTGACTCAGTAGTAAGTGTTTGTGAAGATAAAGAGCAGACAGGGACAAGCTGAGATAATGAGATGATGGGAACAACGCATGAAAGCAACCATAGTTGAATGTGTAATGGGCGTTTTCGCCTTCGGAGAACGCAATGAACTTGTTGAGCAAGTTTTCTTTCCAAAAGATCCTGAAGAAACGGCGAAGGCGCTTGAAAGAATCAAAGCCGGAAAAATTGTGGAGGAAGTAGCCAAGATAGTGAAGAGGTTGCAGGCCAGAGGCTACGCGACCTTTGTGTTCGAGAGGTCAGAGATGGCTCAAAACGCTCAAGAAAAATTTCGCATCAACGTTGACGTGGCAAAGCCTTCAGAAGCGGGCGAAATACTCCGCAGAAACCTTGGCAAGCTCGCCGTGGACACTGGATTTGCAGATGAAGAGACAGAACTCAATCAATGGACCCACAGAGTCTCCATGGAGCTCACCAAGATGCGGGTCAGGAAGGCTGTTGAAAAGAGAGACTTGGTGGTGATCCAGGTGATCCAAACGATTGACGACCTAGACAGGACACTGAACATCTTTTCAAGCAGAGTTCGTGAATGGTATGGTCTGCATTTTCCAGAGCTGGATAGACTGGTAGAGAACCATGAAACATATGCGCGCCTCATAGCCGACTTGGGTGAAAGAGAGAACTTCACTGTGAAAAACCTGGAAAACCAAAGCCTTCCTAAGACCAAAGCCGAACATATAGGCAAGGCCGCAGGGACATCCATGGGAGCCGAGCTTGACGAAGGAGACATAGAACAATTAAGGATCATCTGCAAGAACACTCTCAGCCTTTATGATGTTAGACAAAGACTGGAAGGCTATCTGGAGTCAGTTATGGGTGATGTTGCACCCAACATTCGTGCTTTGGGCGGTCCCCTGCTAGGGGCACGGCTCATAGCCTTGGCTGGCGGGTTGAATAATATAGCCAAAATGCCGGCGAGCACCATCCAATTGTTGGGCGCTGAGAAAGCATTGTTCAGAGCGCTCAAGACCGGAACTCGTCCTCCAAAGCATGGGATAATCTTTCAGCATTCCCTTATTCAAGAGGCGAAGCGTTGGCAGAGAGGAAAGGTTGCCAGAGCTTTAGCTGGAAAGCTGGCTATAGCCGCTCGAACCGATGCGTTCAGCGGCAAGTACACAGGAGATAGCCTTCAGTTAGGTCTTGAAAAGCGAATATCCGAAATTAAGGAGCAGCATGCGGTGCCCTCACCTAAACGACGTCGAACGGAAAGACCGCACAGGAGAAAAAAGCGTGGCCGCAAGGATTAAGGCGCACCCAAAGTTTCCCGGAATCTATGGGGCCATACTCGAAGATGGAACTCAGAAGCTGGCCACGAAAAATTGCGCTCCTGGAAAGAACGTTTACGGTGAGCGACTGGTCAGATACAGAGGCGTGGAGTACAGGCTATGGGACCCCTTTAGAAGCAAACTCGCCGCCGCTGTTCTGAAAGATTTGAAAGTCGTCCCGATTCAACCTGCCCACAAGGTTCTGTACTTGGGCGCTGCATCTGGAACCACAGCTAGCCACGTTTCCGACATAGTTCAAGAGAATGGGCATGTGTACGGCGTAGAGTTTGCTTCCCGCGCCATCCGAGAACTAGTGAACAACGTCTGTAGGTATCGCTCCAACATGTCCCCGATACTGGCGGATGCTCGACTGCCAGAGCAATACTCAATGCTTGTGGGAGAGGTTGACGACATCTACTGCGACATTGCTCAGCCCGAGCAAGCCAAAGTGTTGGCGGATAACGCTGACCTGCTTCTGGTAGGCAACGGGTGGATCATGCTGACCATAAAGGCTCAGAGCATTGATGTAACCAAGAACCCTTCGGAAGTATATGAGCAAGAAATCAACACGTTGGAGGCTCGAAGTTTTCAAGTAGATGAGGTCATACACCTGGAACCCTACGACAAGGCGCACGCCATGATAGTCGCACATAGGTAAAAGAATATAACAAATTTGATGTCCAAAGAAGCGTTTTGCGCGCGCGCAATACATGCAATGTGCATGCATGCTAGGCTAGTTGCGATCATTACTATGATGATCGATGCGAAGTAGTGTTTTTGTTTGCGCATTTTCAATTTCATCATTTTTCCTTTCCAGGATAACTGTTGTATCAACTATTGTTCGCCATTTGTGAAACAATCTTCTAGGGTACAAGAAGGAGCATACACACGGTGAGTATAAGGAAGAACGTAGAGTTTTGGAAAAAACATCAACGTTGGATATGCATGCATCTTCTTTTTTGGCCACTGACACGCGCATCAAGCAAAAATGTTCTGCATACAGGTTTTACCCTACCATTTTGCGTTTGGTTGTTTCACGTTCTGGTTCTTTATCTTCTTCAGATTCAAATTCTGGTGCGGAATCCCAGCCGACACAGGATAGGGAGCCATCTGGATTCTTGACTAATCTTCTCTTCAAATCAACTCCACACCGCAAACATTTCCTTCTGGTGAACACTTCTCGACTATGGGTGCCAAAACGGGAGAGAACCTTTCTTGTTGAGAGCGTGGGGTCGCGTGCGGAACCCCATTGCGTACGCTCTTTCCAAGTAACCACAACGGATTCGCCATATTCTCTCCACTTGTGAAATCCAAGTTTGCATAGCCAGTTTGGACTCTGCCTCTTTTCCATTAGGAAATCCTCTGGTTCACATCTTCCACCTAGTATATTATTCGTAGCTGCATTAAAGTTTAAGCCAACCAAGCAACGCGCGCAAAGAATCATGTTCTCAAGAATTCTTTGGAGATACTATCTAAATCCAAACTCGCTTTTTTCCCAGCCACCTTCTGAACAGCCCAATGCAGCACCTCATGATTCAAAACATCTTCAATTTCCCCGTGATGTTGACCGAATAAATATATCACTCCTTCACCAGTGTCGTAAACACCAAAGATAGAAGATGGATAGCAGAAGCGAAATTGCACCCTTCTGTGCCACATCTTCAAAATCCTCTTCAATTAAAATGCTCAAGAGAGAAAATATATCCATATTTGCGAATCACAAAATATTCTCTAAATAGACACATTGCGCACAAGCATGTGGACAAATTATTAATACAACTTGATGTACATGATGAGCTAAGAGCGAGGAGGTGAATTTTATGGCAAAATGTCCTAAATGTGGAATGGAAGTGTCCAATCCCAGAAAGACTTGGAAAATGGCTGGCAGACCAGACAAGAGTGGAAAGAAAACTGAGCTTACTATAGGTCTCTATGACCATTGTGGAAAGACCTTCAGAGCTGTCTTGAACAAAAGGAAAATCTAGAGTCTAATCGCATCGCGTCATGCGCGCGGCGCGCGCGGTTCGAATGGCGGACAAGACTTAGGCGACTTGACGTACTTTGGAAGACGCCAGCAGGCGTAGAGACTGCGAACGTTTCTGTCAACCTATAAACCTTTCCGCCAACCTTTATATGAGTCCGTCTGAATGGATTTTTGACGGCTGAAAGAAGATGATGAAGCGGGCGGAAACGTTAGACGCCACTGAGTCAATTCTAGAAGAAGCCGGATTTCAAACATCTGAAAGATGTCTGGCAAGACCAGGTTGTTTTGACTTCGTAGCGAGAAGAGAAAACCAGCTTGCTTTCATCAAGGTGCGGGGTAACGTCGGAAGTATTTGCATCAAGGCAGCGTCAGAGCTCCAAAAAATCTCTGGGTGCTTCTCAGCTGCTCTACTTTTCATCGGTGAAAAATCGCGTGACAAACCGCTCGAAGACGACACAGTCTACTCGAGATATAACGTTTACACCATGAACCTCAAGACGTTGGAAGATATTGTTCGCCGCAAAATGAATCCTCTGGTGGAGGCTGGACCCGGAGGATACTACGTCAAACTGGATGGAGGCAAAATTCGAAAAACCAGACAGAAACTGGGGCTGTCCGTCGGCAAATTGGCAGACATGGTTGGAATATCGCGAAGAACCTTGTATGGTTATGAAAAGAGTATGGCTAAGGCCTCAGTCTCCGCCGCCTACAAGCTTGAATGGACTTTAGGCGTTCCACTGGTGCAACCCGTCGATGTGTTCAAGAGGGAACCTCAGGGAAAGGGATTTTTCTCTGCCACTAGGCGCATGATCATCAAGAACCGGTTTCTAAGAGCTGTTGTGAAGAAGCTTACCCACTTCGGCGTTAACGTCACGCCGACAGAACGAGCGCCCTTCGACTTCATAGTTCAGTTTCCCCAAGAACAGCTCAACATCATCGGTGGAGTTGCCGATGGAAACCAGCAAAATGTTGATCAAAGATCAAAGGAGATTATCAGCATTGGCGAGATTCTCAGGGCTCAACCCATTTTCATAACAGATGGGCGACAGACACCAAACAACGGCATCCCATTGATACACTACAAAGAATTGGTAGAGATAAGATATCCCCAAGAAATTGTTGACTTGTTCTAGACAACCATGTATGGTTGTGTGCTTTCAATTTTTCCTTGATTCCACCAATCACCAGTTTCAATCAAGAACCGCCGAACCCACACGTACGATGTTCCCAAGGTAATTCTCCAAGCATATGGCAAAAAAAGTAGTATTCGTTTGTTCTTGCATGCGCATCAATTGTATCTTCTCTGCAAGAATTGTTGAGAATGACTGTCACAATTGCAGCAAGCGGTGATTGGCCAATTCTCATAAACGTTCTCAATTATGGAAACAAATTAGATCTTGGTACGGTAGAAAGCCCAATGTTTTTGCGACTCTCAATGACACGGCATTCGTGATGTCAGCTGAATACACACATACTAAACCCTTTTTGATGAGAGGCGCTGAAGCTAAGGATGTAAGGCATTTCGCGATTCCCTGCCCCCGGTATTCGGGCTTCGTTTCCGTGTAGCTAATGGCAAAGGATTTCTTGCCGAGAAAGCCCACTCCTGACATTGCTACCAACTCTCCTTTCTCATTGACATAGCCATATACGGGGGCTGTCTCTATGCGTTTAACAAAGTGAGGAGAAACTGAGGGGTCAAGCCTCGTTATGTTGTCAGGCGTCAACAGAATGGCCCCTTTCCTATGCGAGAATTGCGGCCTGAAAGTCTTAGAGTCTGCGCGACAATAACGAACGGTATAGGTTTTAGGTAACCACCTGATGAATCGTTTGGCAAAATGTTCAATCCCGATCGCAGTCTGTAGATGCACTCGGAAATTTCGCATGGCCTTCAAGACCTCCACAAACTCGCGGATAACAGATGGGCTTTCTGCGACCATGTATGCACCGATACTTCTGCTTCCGCTGCCACGAACAATGAGAAACTCTTGGATAGAATGTAGATCATCAACGTAGACACTAACATCTTGCCAAAGATAATTTTCTTCTATTAAGGAAATTTCCTCAACGTAACAGACACAGTCCCTATACAGCAGTGGCAAGACCGCCGCGTTTTCCTCTAACTTAAAAACCATTTGCAGACAGCCTCTTTTACTTCATTCTTCCCTTTTTTGACTCTTATGAACGTGTGGGTAATACTCTTGCAGTGGAGGTTGGCGCTATGGAGTCTGAGAACTTGTGTCGATACGGGTGTGCATACGCTTAACCGGCCCTTTTCATGCTCGTGAATGTAGACAGTTAAAAAGGAAAAAAGTCTTCCTTTTGATCCAGATTCCAAATTCAGAAAAATCAAATACAAGCGCAATTCACGACAATGCGGAAGATTGTCGAAATGTCAAGCTTCAAAGATTTCTTGAAGAGTGTAAAGCAGCCTTCTTTTCGAGGTGGTACAAGCTCTGTCCTTGGCGTGAGGGAGGGAGAAGTAGCGATTGTCACCTACGCGTCAGCTGCAGACAAGGTAAAGACCATTGCAGCCTTAATACGTGAGGGGTTAGAGAAGGGTGAGCGGATCTTTTACTTCTATCCAGACGAGGAGAACGTAACTCTAAGAACTGACCTCAACGAACACGGACTCGATGTTGAAAAACATGAAAGAGATGGCAACTTGTACATGAAGAGTCTCACTGAACATTTCACGCCAGAAGGCTGCTTCGACAAGGATCGATCGATTCAATTTCTATTGAATCACCGAGCCAAAGCCAAGAAACAGGGGTATAGGGTGAGGGAAATTGAAGATGTTGGTGATTTCTCTTTTCTAAAGGGTCAATGGCAAAGATACCTAGATTATTGGAATGATCCTAGGTGGGGAGTCCAATCGGGTGTAGGAGTGATCTATGAACCCTTCATAATAGAGCTGACCGCCGTCAATGTTGGAAGTATGAGTGATATGCAGACTCGCGACATTCTAGAATCATTCGGGGGAGGAAAACGTCCACACATAAAATTTATCGATCTTCGCGGACACGCAAACGCCTTCTCCAAAAAGATCGACACGACCCATGAAAACCTTCTTGGTTGCAAGTTTTTGCTGGAGTCTGATCCCACATCCAACTACGAGGTAATTGTGGAAGATTTTGCAAAGGAGGCAATGGCAAACGTTGAGCCTGTGGTTGTCTTCGCGGCTAGCACCAGTTCGGTTCGTACATGCTTAGCTAAACAGCGCGCAATCAAGTTCTTCTTGATGTCAGTTTCAACCTCCACTCAAGAATCAATCTCCCAAAACGAAACTCTTCTGCCAGCCAACAACACAGCCTTAGCCCTAGATTCCCTAAGCAAAGTTTTGGAAACATACGCTGGAGAAAACATTTTTCTGGTGTTCGACAACTTGTCTGAACTGATAAGATCTATCGGCCTAGAGAAGACTTACCGTTTTCTGCATTACATGTTGGATTCGGTGTCCTCAGCAAGCGTAACGGCCCTCTTTCTCTTCAACACGGGGGCCCACGTTCCACAGGTGACTTCCTGTTTAAGGGAACTTTTCCCCAATCAACTAATGTGTGAGGGAAAACAGTTGAAAGTGGTAAAATGTGTCCTCTCTCAAATTCGGTGAGAGCTCCCTTGATAGAGGATTTCTTAACGTAGAAACGTATTGCATGCAGTTAGTTTCTCAGCCAAAAAGTAAGCTACTGTGGAATAAATCACTCCGGCTATCAGGTCGACAACATAGTGTTCACCCAAGTAAACTGTGCTAAACCACACTCCAAACGGAAAGAAGAGCAAAGGAAACGCCTTAATTCGCTTGAGCTTGATCGCGTAAAGAAAAATTAACCATGGATATGCTGCGTGAAGGCTTGGTATTGCAGCAAAAGGATTTGGCGCGATAAATCCATAGATGGTAGCGTAGAAGGGTACACCAATCATCCCGTCCATTTGGAACAGTATGCGCTCAGCATCGATCCCAAACCACGGAGGAGCAGAAGGATAAGCCAAAAACGTGATTAGCGCACTGTAAGATGTGATGAGCAAGGCGACAGTGTACTTCCGGTAGTTTTCTGACGAGCGGTTCCATAAGACGAAACCAAATACGAAGGGAACCAAGAAATGTAAAGAGTAGAACAACGCTCCTACCCAGTCGAGTATGGGAGTCCTATAGAACTGTTGTAGCATCACGGTTGGAATAGTACCAAATAAACAAAGCTCAGCTTTTATCGGTTCAGTGACGTGCACAATGTTAGCTATGTTATCTGTAATTCCACGCATTGTTCCATACGCCATTAATAAGGCAACAAAAGGAAACCAGTCTTTCATGAAACGCTGAGCTCGCTTTATGTAGGCGGCGCAGATGAAGAGGCATAGGACGAGAAAATCAAGGGCAGGAAACACGTTGTACACTATACAGAATATGATTAAGGCTAGCGAATAAACCACGGGAAATCTTCTCCCTAAATAAAATGGGAAACGCTCGTCCATTCGCCCTACGCCATCAACTTTCGCCATCTCATTTCGAGTTGCATCATGCAAGAGAGTCTTCTCCAACAAGACCTGTTGTGAATATTTGAAAACAGTTTTAACTATTTCCTGTTTACCAGATTCCCTGAAAAAACTTGCCCTTAGATCCGAGTGTTAAACTCAAGCATCCCAAAGATCTGTAAAAACACTCTCTGAGAGAGCCTTATAGCTTGAGCACCAAAGTCATGCTATATTCAACGTACTCAATGCGTTCACGTAAACTGAGGGAATCTAGAGGGGGATACAGAAACGTGCACGGTAATGAATAGACGGTTAAGTCTCGGTTTGTACCGTCTCATTTAGGGCAGATATGCCCTTTGGTAACTCGGGGAATTTTTCTTTTACTTTGTGTTCAGCGACAGTAGCCGCTTCGTTCAAGATTGACTGAGCATCTTCGTTTGCTGTCTGGAAGTCTATGGCGACGCCGGTGCTGTGTCCGGCGTCCATCATTATTCCATTGAGCAAGTTTCCAATGCTTCCAAGTTCCCTTTCCGCTTCTGGAAAGACTGCAGTCATTCCTTCTTTGACACTGCGCATCACGCCAACGGCCGGAGCTAGTGTGCCAACGACGTCGCCGAGCTCTGAAACCGTACTTAGCCTGAGAACTGTCTGTTCTAGGGCTAATCTAGCGTGAATTATCGTTTTTTCCATTCTACGCATTGCAGCTAGCTCGTTGGCGAAAACGTTAGCCCGTGCCATGTCATGCTTGGAGTAAGCGTTGACAATTCTTGTGAATATCGACCTATCGCGTTCCGAAAAGTGGTCAGCTGCCTTGTCCAACCTTTCAATTTGAATTTGAATGCGTCTAATTGCGTAATCGAGACGTGGTTTCAATGGACCTGGACTGTGTATAGCCTCCTTAATCCGCGTACTGAGGGGGGTTCCGTCTTTTGCTTCGCCCCATTTCCTCGCAAACTTTTCTGACACTCTCAGTTCCTCACAAAAGGAGAGGGCCAAAACATATTATTACATTGTTAACATGAAGAAAATATACAGGTATATAGCTAACAACATATCTCTGCTCTCTCATCGTCTTGAACTTTAAATTTGGGATAGAAAGACAGACTGCACATAGTTGCCCTAATAAGCAGTTTCGTGTAAGTTAGACCCAAAAGCAATGCGCGCGCACGTGGGCAACGAGATTCCAAAGAAACATAGACAAATGTCTAGGATAGTCTTGTCTGTCCTGCCTCAGCCTTTGTTCTCAGTCTTTCCGCTGGCTTCCACGATTTGCGCACAAACTCCGGGTAAAATCCAAACTCTTGAATCCACCTCTCCAAAAATTCTAGAGTGTCTGGATCGGTCGGATAGCCACAACCAATGTTTCCATGTCTCACCTGCAACTCAGCGATCGCCATGTCACGCTCTACCTTAGCGATTATAGAGGCCGCTGACACCACAGGATATTTCATATCCGCCTTATGCTCTGAAACAATTGGAACCTCGAGTGGAAGGCTTTCGGCGATGTGACGTCCAAAACGATCAGCCAAAACGTCCGAAGCATCAACGTAAGCCACATCAGGCTTAAGAGCTGCTATCACCTTGGCCATAGTCTGAGCTTCAAGCCGGTTTAGTCGATGAAGCCTTCTCCCAGTCTTCACAACCGTGTCAATTTGAGCCGGAGTCAACCTTACGACATTGTATTCGAGAACTAGCTTTTTTATTTCCCCTGCAAGTTGCTGTCGCCTGGTGGGTGAAAGACGCTTTGAGTCCTTCACTCCCATGTCCTTAAGCTTAGACAAGTCCTGTTCATCAATGAGAACGCCAGCGATGACGAGGGGACCAATTACGGCTCCGCGACCCGCATCATCTACTCCGGCCACTCGCATGTTAACAACTCTTATGATGACTTCTGTACGCATTGGATGATTTTGTCGATAATAAAGTTGTGGAGGTCTCGCCTATTCTTGTATGTTATTTCGAGGATTTCAACATCATCTCTTGCTTTTATGTTGGTGATCAGTGGATCTCTTGCCTTGTAGTGGATTGTTCCCAGCACTGGTTTCCTGCTTCTAATTGCCTGGGCCACTGCTTCTTTGAAGTCAGGTGAAAAGAGTTCCATGGGCCCTATCTCGTCAATTGCCACAACGTCTGCGTTTGCAACAGCGTTCAAGATGGAACTTGCGCCTATGACTTGGAGGTGATTCAAGTTCACCCGATACTTGCTTACTTGGGGACCTGCGGGTTGATTCACGTGAGATAGCCATCCTTTCCGTCCCGTTTGGAGGTCAACAATTTCGAATCCCACTCGGACTCGACCTTCCCGGATCTCACGGCTGACCATGCCGCCGACCTTGTATCCCCTGGTCTTCAGGGCATCTAGGACCTTGATTAAGACACTTGTCTTACCGATGCCAGGTTGTCCTGTTAAGAACATGATTCGCTTCAAAGCTTCACCATGAAATTCTTCTTCAGAAACTCTGACACGACGAGTATTGATTTTGGTCACGATATCCGCACTCGTGTGCAAAGAATGATTTCCTTCAGTTTAGTTTTTTGTGAAATGCATAGCTTGAGACATGTTGTGTGTCATGGTGATGATCCTTTTTCAATTCTGTACACTTTCGTTTATCAACTCGCGCGCGCGGAAATTGCGTTTATGCGCATGTAGGTAACGAGTTTTTTCTGGTTGTGGTGGAACGCATCTGTGCATGTAGAAAAGTGAACTTAAATCTTGACTTTGGGTTCACAAGACTTAAGAGTGACATGACATACGTCATGTTCCTAGAGGTGGTAAAACTGATAGAGATAAACGGAACAAGCATCTTAATAGGTGCAACAGAGACGTTGATAATCTTCGGTTTGCTTGTTGGATATCTGGCGTTCAGATTGCTCGTGCACTCGCGTAAGAATAGCTAAAAACTCCTTTAGATTTTGAACAGCTAAGTATTCCTAGAATCAACCAAGCACACCTACGATCCAGCAATTCGCTGAGAACAGTTTTTCCGAAAGCGCACACTTCAACTGAGCCCTCCCCTATCAAACGAGGCGAATACTTTTTCTGGGAGCCCAACTACGAAACCCTTCATGCGTTTCATCCAGAACAAAGCACCTGAGATGCTTTTAGCTCAAGCATCAACCGACTGGGAACCAGAAACATCAAGCAAATGAAAAATTTAAGTACAACGGCACTTTCATGTAAAAACTCGGCGCCTTTAAGTCATTCAGCCCTGGTAGTATAGTCCGGTCTAGTATAGGCGGCTGTCGCCCGCCTGACCCGGGTTCGAATCCCGGCCAGGGCGCTTTTTCCATTTAAGACACAAATATGAACTATTTTTATGCATAAAGTCCATAGTGAGACTCTTTTCACATTTGAGGCGTAATTTAGTTGGAATATTGCTAACCTTCGATGCAGCCTAAGAGATTTCTTTGGGCAAGGGTTCGGTTGACCCCTCACAAAGGCATACATGCAATTCCAAGATCTCAATTTAAATGGTGCTGAATTGGTCTAGAGTTATGACCACATTTCCTTTTTTATGTCCTGTTTCCACATACTTATGGGCTTCGACAATCTGCTTCAACGGATAGCGTCTATCTATGACCGGCTTTATCTCTCCCGCCTCAATAAGCTCTTTGAGGAAATCTAGATTTTCTCTCTTTTCATTTGATGGCGCGAACCCAGCAGCCGTAAACATCGCTTTTTTCCGACCAAACTTAGTCCATGACATCTGAAGCATAAGACCTAACGAAGGAATCGTGGCAAGATAGATTCCTTCTGGCTTTAGCGAGTTTTTACACCGGGAAAATGAGCTCTTACCCACAGCGTCAAAAATAATGTCGTAGGTCAGACCGGTTTTGGTAAAATCTTCTCTGGTGTAGTCGATGACCTTCTCGGCCCCAAGGGATTTCACCAGTTCCAGATTCGCCGTACTGCATACCCCGGTTACTTCTGCCCCAAAGTACTTGGCAAGCTGAACCGCAAAAGTGCCTATGCTGCCGCTTGCACCATTAATCAGAACTTCTTGTCCACTCTGGATCTTTGCTTTTCTGAGAAAATGCAGTGCAGTACCTCCCCCGACGGGAACAGCGGCGGCTTTCTCGTAGGTCATGTTGGCTGGTTTTCTTGCTAGTGCCCCATCTTCAGGCAGGCATTTGTACTCTGCATGTGCTCCATAACTGTTTCCTGTAGCTGCAAAGATCTGATCACCTTTTCTAAACAGCGTTACATCTTTCCCTACAGCTTCGATTTCCCCAGACAGCTCGTGTCCTAGTATTTTTCGTCTTGGTCCTGTGATACCCACAATTATTCTCCCAGGGAGCCACATCCAGAGCGGGAATTTGTTGAATCGTCGCATTTCACAGTCCACTGCTGCTACTGTTGTCGCACATACTTTTACCAGTACTTCATTGTCCTTGGGAGTCGGTTTTTCCACCTCTTTAAGCTGAAGAACATCTGGAGGCCCATATTTTGTGCAAACAATCGCTTGCATTTTCATATTCAATAATTGTTTCGAAAGTTCATAACATTTTATCTCAAAAGTAAATTAGGGTCAAATTTTTGTCCTTTCATAAAGCGCGTGCTTAGAAAAGGCAGTTGCAAAACAGGAGTTATCTTCTATGTTTTCTTGTTCTTAGGTAACTTTCATAATCTTCTTCGCTCGTAAAGATTTTCCATTTCTCAAACTTTCCTATTTTAACATGTCTAACAAAACACTTCTTATCTGTTCTCAATTCTGCTGATTTCAAGAAGTGAAGGGCTTCTTCCTTGGTTTTCATAGGATATGGCCAATGCAACAAGCATTGTTTTCGTCCACATTCAGAACAGACATATTTTCTATGGGTGCAACTAGACGAAAACTGAAGATCCCAACCATAACACGTTGGGCAGGGATTATTCCTCGAATAGTTCCACACATAGACTCAACTGTTTCCTTTAATTTTGAAATGGTTTTCAACCAAGCGCGCGTTAACAAGCATAATTCTCATAAGAACTACTTTAGGAATTAGATTAAAATTCATGGAGAAACATTAACTGAATAATTGGAAAGTGGTGAGATATGGTTAAGAAAAAGAGTTGGGTGGAGAAGCTGCATGATACGAAGGATTTTCCGAGAGTGGAGAGAATTACAGAAAAAATGAGTAAGAGATGGGGTACTGGAACCGTTGTCATCCCGTCACCGCTGGAGGTGGATGCTTTGATGAAGAGCATTCCGGAAGGCAAACTGGTTACCATTAATCAGATTCGTGAATTTCTAGCCAAGAAACACAAGGCCACGATAAGCTGCCCTATTACTACAGGTATTTTTGCTCGAACCGCTGCGGGTGCAGCTGAAGAACAAAAAAAACAAGGTATTAAGGATATTACTCCGTACTGGCGCACCTTAAGAACTGGCGGCGTAATCAATCCGAAATACCCTGGAGGAGTGGAAGGTCAGAAAAAACTTCTAGAACAAGAGGGACACAAAGTCATTCAAAAAGGGAAGAGCCATATCGTTGTTGATTACGAAAAATCACTGATAATCCTTTGAATTGTCTTTGCTACCATCCCATTCTCACGAGGCTGAATTCATGTTGCCTGGACTAGAAAGAAAAGGAGTTAATATAGCAAATACAGCTTTGAAAGCTTTAGACGATGCAGAACTGCTTTCAGAACTTTTAAACGGGCTCCATTCTAAGAAGGACACCTTGAGGTCTAATTGTTTTCAAGTCCTACATTACATAAGCGAGAAGAACCCTTACATATTATATTCGAAATGGGACTTTTTCGTGAGCTTGCTTCAGAGCGATAACGCTTATCACAAGTTGATTGCAGTCAGAATCTTAGCTAACCTCACGCATGCTGATAAAGAAAACAAGTTTGAAGAGCTTTTTGACCAATATTATAATCTACTCAATGATAGTGTGATCGTTGCGGGACATCTCGCAGCGTGTTCTGGCACGGTTGCTAAAGCTAAGCCAATACTACAGTTCAAGATAACACAACGACTATTGAGCATAGACAAGACCACGCAAAAACACAAGGATCTAGTAAAGGCATACGCTATCGACGCGTTCAACGAATACTTTAAAGAATATAAAAATAAGCGTGAAATTCTGCATTTTGTTAGAGAACAATTAAACAGCTCAAGCCCTAAAACCAGAAAAAAAGCAGAGGAATTTCTTAGAACATGGAGCTGACATCCCTTTCACAATAAAGCGTTGTCTATTTTTCGTTATTTGATCCTTTTTTCATCATATT
>Ga0209636_10001657_pt1 | contig 22530 bp, 15 predicted proteins | sample DeeMarSWOR152_54_FD_187464 | JGI IMG/M metagenome (GOLD analysis project Ga0209636, IMG submission 187464) | Marine sediment microbial communities from White Oak River estuary, North Carolina - WOR-1-52-54 (SPAdes) (version 2) | ecosystem: Environmental > Aquatic > Marine > Intertidal zone >...
CACCCGTAGGCCAGCGTCCAAATCTGCCACATAGGCGAAATCTCCGCTCACGGCTGCGCCCAATGCATAACCGCCCATCATAGCAAAGTAACCAACCTCAAAAGGATTGGAGGGATCAGAAACATCAATCACACGTAGACCATTCCAATCATCTGCCACATAGGCGTAACCTCCGCTCAAGGCTACACCCCATGCTTTACCGTCTGTATCAAAGTAACCAGCCTCAAAAGGATTGGTGGGGTCAGAAACATCAATAACCCGTAGACCAGTGTTAGAAGTTGCCACATAAGCGAAACCTCCGCTTATAGCTACATCCCATGGACCACCGCCCGTAAAAAAGCTACTAGCCTCAATAGGTTTGGTGGGCTCAGAAACATTAATCACCCATAGAGCTCCTCCAGCAATAGTTACATAAGCGTAAGCTCCGCTCACGGCTACGCCTAATGTAACACCGTCCGTAGCAATGTAACCGGCTTCAAAAGGATGGGAGGGATCAGAAACATTAATTACCCGTAGACCCGCTTTATCCTCTGCCACATAAGCGAAACCTCCGCTCACGGCTACACCTCTTGCCTCACCGCCTGAATCAAAGTAGCCAGTCTCAAAAGGATTGGTGGGATCAGAAACATCAATTACCCGCAGACCAGCGGCACGATTTGCTACATAGGCGTAACCTCCGCTCACGGCTACATCCTTTGCCTGATCTCCTGTATCAAAATAACCAGTTTCAAAGGGATTAGAAGGATTTGAAATATCAATCACCCGGAGGCCATCATAATTATCTGCCAGATAGGCGAATCCTTCACTCACAGCTACACCTTTAATAGGAGAAGGAACCAATACTTTTCCCAACTCTATTGGGTTAACTGGATCAGAAAAATCAACAATATCAAGGTAAGAACCGTTCCCGAAATAGGCTGTATTTCCCACTACATCAACCGCCCCGCAAGGACCAGTGATCCAATGGCCTATTAATTCAACATTTTCTGCATCAGTAGTTTGAGTGTATGCCAAACCGCTTAAAAAAAAGGCTATAAAAATGGCGATAGCTAACTGTAGCCCTATTGCATTGTTTTTGCTTTTTAAATTCTTCATGTTTATTCCCTTCTTTAATTTATTGGATTTAAGTTATTCTGGTTTTCTAACATATTTTAATTTTAGGAATCAGCCTTTCTTAACGAATCAATACCATTTTCTTCATATCCACCAATTCTCCTGCCTGAATTCGATACATATACGTTCCACTCGCCACATCTTTGCCCGAATTATCCTTGCCATCCCAGAGTATAGTGTGATAACCAGCTTGTTTCTTACCATCAACCAGGACACAAATCTCCTGTCCCAATAGATTCAGGATAGATAAGTAAACTTTAGCATTTTCAGGCAACTGATATTTAATCATTGTCTCAGAATTGAATGGATTGGGGAAATTCTGTTCCAGTATGAACTCTTTTGGCACAGCGATTTCAGCCACATTAATCTCACCTCTATTCATCATCACCAACTGCTTCTTTATATCGTTAGTCATGGCAAATGGTAAATTTCCTTCACCTACAGCAATTTTTGGTAAGGATGCAGCAGGAACGCCATAAATATCGCATGAGAAGTAGAAACCTACCATATTGGGATTGTAAAACTCCCAACATTTAGCCGTACTGGTCTCACCCGGGCTTAATTCATTATCAGAACCGAGGGAATTGTTATAGTCCCAGTAGGCGCCAATGCCATTTCCACCGCCATCTGTATTATTTAGGGTAATCACAGGCGGAGATGGATAAATGGAGGAGATAACCGCTGCGATTGGGGAATATAGATCTTGGGAACCAATGTTAAATAAAGCAACATCATAAGCGAAAATTTTTGTAATTGGATCCCAACTGACGTTTACGAGTTGGAATGTGACTATATCATTTATGATGACTGGTGTAGAAATTTCCTTTATGTAAAAATTATCCCAGGTTTGTTGAGGACATTTATAATAGGCATCTAAACAAATACCGCCGTATTGAGGTCTGTTTGTATCTGTATCATTAAATTCTGCTAAAAGAGACCCGTTAAGATAAATTTTAATTCTTGTCCCTAAATCGATTTCAACCACTTTTATTTGAATCTGCTTAGGATTTACTCCATAGGGAATATCAGTTTGGGGGATAAGATTTATCTCATGCCCTTCGACACTTTTTCTTAAAGTATAGCCATGATAGTAGGGCGCCTCTCTATCCATAATTTGGAGACAATATCCATCCATTGGATGATCTCCACCTGCGGAAGGAGGATTTGAATCTTGTACTCTAAACCAAATATGTCCATCTGAAGTGGTTCCATCACCATAAGACCAATCAAACTCTAATGAATAATTTTGCCAATTGGTATTTCCGCAAGCGTATCCAATCCAGGCGTGTTGATTGTTAAAAGACGTTGCCAGTAATTCTTCATTTATTACCATCCAACTGCCTGCGGTAACTGTCCATCCATTATGGTTGTTATCAGAGAAATCGTCTGCTAATAGCACTAATTCTTCTGCTTCTGCAAAATTAAGATATCCACATAAAATAATTCCAACTAAAAATAATATAGCTTTTTTTATCATTGGTCGCTCCTTATTTTTTAGTCAATTAGATTTCAGCGAAATAGAAAAGATATTCATTTCGAGCTTCTATCTAATATTTTCGTTTTTCAACAAGGAAAGTTACTTAAACGTGCAACACACTTTCAAAGTGCGTCGCATGTGGGCTTTCATTGCATTAACACACCCGGGTTTAGAAAAGATATCGTATATATCAATATTAAAAAATACAGATTAAAATAATAAATGACCGTCGCGATATTTTGCTCAACAACCAGGGTGTATTATGAATTACGTATCCTATCGAATCAACTCCATCTTCTTCATATCCACAAAATCTCCTGCCTGAATTCGATAGATATAAATACCGCTGGCAACATCTTTGCCTGAATTATCCCTTCCGTCCCAGATAGCTTCATGATAACCTGCTCCTTTTTGTCCATCTATTAAAGTTCGAATTTCCTGCCCTAAAAGATTTAAAATTTTAAGACTGACTGTTGAAGGTTCAGGCAATTGATATTTAATCACTGTTTCAGCATTAAATGGATTGGGGTAGCTTTGTTCCAGTACGAACTCTTTTGGTACAGCGATTTCAGCCATATTAATCTCACCTCTATTGATCGTCACCAACTGTTGCTTTATATCGTTAGTCATGGCAAATGGTAAATTTCCATTACCTGTAGCAATTTTGGGTAAGGAAGAAGCAGGAACGCCATAAATATCGCACGAGAAGTAGAAACCCACCATATTTGGATTGTAAAATTCCCAACGTTTAGCCGTACTGGTCTCACCAGGGCTTAATTCATTATCAGGACCGAGGGAGTTGATATAGTCCCAGTAGGCACCGATGCCATTTCCACCGCCATCTGAATTGTTTATTGTAATGGTTGGTGCAGGCGGATAGAGATTGTTAATTTCAACTCGCATTGGTGGCAACAGAGCTTCAGAGCTGATGTTTTGCAGAGCGACATCATAGGCGAAAATTTTGGTAACTGGATTCCAAATGACATTTTGGACTACTGGCATAACTTTGTTGTTGATGATAACTGGTTCCACATAAATGTAGCTTTGTCCATCAGGCCCTCCGTACGCGCCCATGTCGTTCCGCGTCCCGTTTTTGTCGTTGTACACGGGATCCGGATCACCAGCATCGATGCAGGGCGAACCTAGTTGAAGGTGGAAATCGTTTAGTGAATTTACAAAAAGTGGGTTGGCTGAAATGTCGTGGGCTCCGGCAGAGACATCGCCTGAATAGTCATAAACGTTGCCCCACACATTGTTGTAATCTATTAAAATCGATGAGGTGCCGCCGACCCAAACTCCGTCATTATTGTTGACAATTATGTTGTTATAAAGTGTTAGATTAGAGTTATCCTGGCTTATGGCAGAGTGCCCGCAGTTCACAACGGTATTATTTATGACAACCATGGTGGAATTTTCCCAGCAGCAAATTCCAGAGTGGGGCTGATCTCGGACAATACAATTGGTCACTGTGACTGTTGAACCACGAATATGCAGACCTGCGGTATTGTCATCCGTAATGGTGAAGCCCATTATTGTTGCATTGGTCTTTGATGTGGCAAAAACATTGCCCCAAATGGTCGTCACATCAGCCCCTTGGCCCATCAGAACGACATCTGACTTGAGGTCTGCGCCCTCGTCATACCAACCGGCCATCACATACACTGTATCTCCAGCCAATGCTGCTTCCAAGCCTCGCCAGATATTCCTGAAGGGATAATCTTTACTGCCAGTGTTATTGTTGTCTCCTGAGGTGGACACATACCAAATCACGGCAGTATCGAAAATGCCGGAGGGAAAAAATGTCGCATTCCCATAAAGTGTTCCGTGATTTCCGTTAGGTGAAGCGTCATAGGCCATAGGTGAGCCAGCAGATTCATTAAACTGCCAATAGCCTATAAGCCCAGGTTCGTTGCCGATTAGGGTGGTGTTCATCGTTGCCACTATCTCTGCCTGCGTGCGAGCCACGTTCCAGATGCGCACCTCGTCAATCCAGCCTGAAAACGCCTCCGGGGGTGTTACCTTGTATCCGATCTTTACGGTTCGATCACTATTAAAAATACTGGAAAACGGAGTTGTACCTTCCGCGTCCAGAACTCCATCAATGTATATTTTGGCATTTGTACCATCCCAGGTACACGCGACATGGTGCCAATTATTATCAGCAACGATTGAGTGGCTCCCCAGTTGATACTCATGGTTTCCACTATTACTCAAGGGGAAATTTATTTGATCTCCCAAAAAGTACATCCCATAGGATCCTTGACCATCCCAGTCCTCGTATTTGCAAACAAGCCATTGTATAGAACCTAGCTGGTCTCTCCTAAACCACGTCTCTAGTGTTAATGCTGTTGATAACTGCAAACTAGGACCGTTACCACAATCAACATAATCCCCATCTCCATCCAGCCTAATCGCATTGCCTGCTTCTGGCTCTTGTGCCATGACTACCGCCTCATTGAGCACGATTGCAGCTACCACTACCACGCCAGCAAGGGCGAGGCTCAGTATCAGGTTTACTTTTTTCATCGTATTGTTCCTCCATAAAAATTGTTTTGTAAAAAATTCATTTTGCTCTTTAAGAATGGTTTTGATGTTTTTCCTTTGTTAAATAGAGCGAAGGCAACCAAATGAGAGTTTGCCGACCTTCGGATTATAAGAATGTACACCTTACCGAATCAACTCCATCTTCTTCATATCCACAAAATCTCCTGCCTGAATTCGATAAATATAAATGCCACTGGCTACATTTTTGCCTGAATTATCTTTACCATCCCAATTAGCTACATGATAACCTGCCGCCTTGTGTCCATCAACAAGTGTTCTGATTTCCTGCCCTAAGAGATTTAAAATTTTAAGACTGACTGTTGTAGCTTCAGGCAATTGATATTTAATCATCGTCTCAGAATTGAACGGATTGGGATAGCTTTGCTCAAGGACAAATTCTTTGGGTATAGAAATTTCAGGAATTGTTATATCACCCTTGCCTAATTTTACCTGTTGCTGATCAATATCAATGGTCATCGTAATTGGTAAGTTGCCTTCACTATCAGCACTTTTGGGCAACGAAGAAGGCGTAACGGCATAGATGTCACATGAGAAATAAAAACCTGTCATGTTGGGATTATAAAATTCCCAGCGTTTGGCTTCAGAAATCTCACCTGGACTTAATGTTCCTTCACCCGCAGAATTGCTATAATCCCAATAACCTCCAACTCCATTTCCTCCGCCATCAGGATTATTTAACGTTACGGATGTTGGATAAATATTATTGATGACTGTTTTTATGGGCCAGTAGAGTGGTTCGGATCCAATATTTTGAATAGCTACGTCATAGGCAAAAATTTTGGTGTAGAGATTCCAGATAACGTTTTGAATTATCAGCATCACTTGACTATTTACAATGATTGGTGAAATTCCTGATGTATTGTAAAATTTATACGGTTCGGAAGGAATATCAGAAATTAGCACTTTTTCTGCCAAGGTAATAGTTTGACCTCCTGATGAGATTTGAAGCGTGTACATATCTGTAGAAGCAGCATCAGACTCAGGGATTACAATTATCAGATACTCTCCTATCTTGGGAACAGGAATCAAGATAATATCGTCAGGATCACCATCATTATTTATATCATTTTCTGAGTAGGTTGAATTTTGAATCTCTGATGAGTTTTTACTCATAGTAAGTCCATCTGGATCAATAATACTTAAATCCACTGGGCAGGTGGCATTAATCATAAGAGGTATGAATAAATATTCATCTTTTCCATAACTCACAAGCGGAACTGAACGGTCGTTATAATTTTTATCTACATTTTCTGTACTTAGACGTGCTAAACGTACACTCAAGCCTCTATCTATAAGATTGTAATAAAAATCTCTTGTACCTTCACCTATTGTCCTTTTAATACACAATGGATTAGTATAACCAATTGTACAAACTGAAGCCATATCAGCATATCCAACGTAAGCACCCGCACCTTTACAAAGGAAAGCTTCCTTCATATCATTGTTAACGCCCATATAGCAAGCTTCAAAAAAGACAAGTGGATGATCTGGTAAATTCTGACAATATAATTTTATAAATTCACCTGTTATCCCAATCCAATAAAATTGTCTTTCAAATGGACCCAATTTTTTTTCGTCCTCAACTTTTTTGATTACTTTCTCCATTTCCTCCATACTTAATCCATACATATTACGCAATTCTTCCCAGCGTTCATCACGAGTATTTTTGTCATTGAAATGTTCAATGACTACATAATCTGGGTCACCATGCGACATAATATGAATAATACCATAACTATTTTTCAACCATTCAACTAAATCAGGAATTGTGACTTCTTTGTTCTTCATGTAATCAACATGTTTAAAACCGCTTTCTTTAAGCTTGCTTTTAAGGTCATTTGTGTAGCCCTTAAATCCTTGATCATAAAAAGGAACTATTATGAGAGCCTTATTAGATTCAGGAGAGTGTGGTTCTTCATAATCGTCATATGAACATATTATTTGGGATGATGTTAATAATTTAAAATCATCTAGCTTCCCATCCATTGTTGGCCAATCATTTTGATCCAGATTAGCAAAATATGTATAACTAATTTGCGGTAAATCGCCTGCAAGAGTTCCAGATATAGAACCCACTTGATTACCACTGACTTTATTAGTCGCAGTTAATGTCCACTTGTTATCTGTTACAGTAAGATTAAAGTGATACCATGTATCCTCCGTTAAATCGATGTAACCTGTCCAGGTATTATCACCTACATGTCCGCTTGTTGACTGAAAATAAGTCCCATCAGTATATTTTCCGCAAACAAATGCGTAATAATGGGTATATGGTGTTCCACCACCGTACCAACCAAATTGGATGGCAATGCCAGGCATTTGGCCTAAAGCAAATCCGGAGTTGTCAGTTACTCCAATTTGTATCCAACAGTTATTTGTTCTATTGTCGATAATCCCATCAACCTGCAGTGAGAAATTTTTTTCATCTATCGAAATGTTAGTAAGATTCTTGTACATGTATTGCAAACGACCTCTATATGCATGCCAAACAACATTTTCATTAGCAGCATCTCGATAAATATCAGGTGGAGTTGAGCTAATCCACCCTTTATCAGTAGAGAAATCATCTTCAAAAGATGTTAAACCTTTGGTAACAAAGACGTTTCCCAATATCATTAATAAAATGAACAAACCTGTAAGGATCCCTTTTAACATACATCTTGTTTTCATGACAATCTCCTCATTCTTTTTTATTTACACTTCTTATGCTCCTCCAATATTAAACATCTTTTGGAGAAAAAACACTCGCCGTAATAATACAAAAATTAACAGGGATAATCTGTTATAGAATGAATATAAAACCTTTTATGAAATGTCTTCGTCGATAAGGGGAATGACAAAATATCGGGAAGGGGCAAAATTTATAAATTACAGTAATTGAATCACCTTAATAAAATTAGATTTATTTTGTTTACAAACCGTTCGTATTGTGTTGTATTGTATCAACTACATTGAATCCATAAATTGTCATTGGAAGGCTTTTAGGCTGCCCTTTTTTAAGAGAAAAAATTTTAAGCCCTTACAATAAGGATGTGTAATTGATTCTATTACTCTAGGAAACCATTATCAAATCATTTAATAATTTGATAACATCCGCAAAATCAATCTATTTAAAATTAGGAATCTAAATTAAAATAAAAAAGGCAGATACATTTATCCCTTAAACGTGATCTACCTATAGAATTTTGCCCGCATGTTCCCCCTTAATCGATTTTAAAAGATTAAAAATCTAGTTTTATAAACTCAAAGTTAATTTGATGTTTTTTGATTACTGCATATTGGATTAAGAAAATAAATTCAAAATCTTTTTCGTTTTCTTAAACGAATACCGACAAATCCCAACAAACCAACTGATAATAGTAACAATGAAGATGGTTCAGGAACCAGACCTGCGGATGCGTTATGATATTCGATTTCAGAGCCAAAAGTATAATAACCCAAATTTGGATCAAGAAAGTAACCAGAGCCTACCACCGTAAATAGTATTTGTTGGATTTTTACGGGTGATTCTGTATCAAAAAAATCAAAATCTCCAAGGGTAACTGTCTGACTCTGGAAAGGAGTGAGAAAGATTGGTGGTACAGGATCAGGTACAAATGTTCCATAATAAACATCACCTAGCAGGTTAACGTCAATATTCATGGTGATAAATGCAGGTAAATTGTTTTGAATAGTAGCCTCATAGGTAAGAGGAATAGTTGGATTAGTAGTTTCCAAATAGTCATTTACAAAAGTAAAATTAAATACATTGACAAATTGAGAAAATGCCGAGTTTGTACCAACAGCGCTCAACGTTAATGTCAACAATACAATAAAAAATAATTTTCTCCCCATGACTTACTCCTTTCATGATGTGGTATTTTTGTTTTAATAATATTTAAATAGTGCTTTAAGATAATTTTTACGATATTAATATACAATATTTGTACCAAAATAATTCAAAATATACGTGAAGAAACAAGATAAAAATAATCAATAAGTTGATTGACTTATCTAATAAGAATAGATTTAAATTTTTTTTAGAAATTTGTAAGTTATTTTTACATATTTTTTTCAAGTAGTTCTAATGTATTATTTTTAAGATTGTTATATTGTAAAGATTACCTTACACTTTTTCTTTGTAATTTACACTTTTATAATCTAAATCAAAATTAAGATAGAATAATTATTATGTGATTGATAATATTTGTCAATTTTTTGTAATTTTTAATGTTTTCCTTTATACAAGTTACGCCTAGATCTTGCCTTCATTTTTTTAAGACTAGGAAAGCCCGTATACAAAATTCAAAATATAAAATACTACGGTTTTTTTTCTTCCAATGCATCATTTGAATACTATTATAGGTCAGCGCCCCGATTTGAATCAATTCCCAATCCTTGCTATGTTCTTTAGAGGGTGGGATAAAATAAGTTCCCCTTTTTATTTTTATAACTAATTAATTTTACATAAAAATAAAATTTCAAATGTCCAAGTCATTTAATCCCAACCCCTTAATGACCCGCTTTAAAACTTCGATTGTATTTTCTGGTAGGTTGCCGTTGGTTTCGAATTCCACGATTTCAATACGATATTTCAGTGTTCGCTTTTTCCCATTGATTCTATCATCAAATTTATGGAAGAATATCGGTTTTTGGCAGATAAAGAGAATCTTGCGAATAATAAGATTATGTCATACTCTTATGAAGGATTTATTCTTACAGAGACTGGAAATCCTGACGAAGGCATGAAACACTATCAGCAAGGAATCGATTTAATTGAAGCTGCAGAATTTCCAGAGAACCAACGAAGGAATATTTTAAAGTCATTTCGATGATGTGGCGAGCTTATGTCTTAACCGCAAAAAATGTGCTCGATCAAGCGAAGATGGAAATCGAGAAGTATAAAGAAAAGGTTGAAAGCAAACAGATTCCTGATGAGATCAAAACTTTAAATGCTATTCCTGCCTTATTTGAAATGAAGCAATGTAATGATGACACGGCACTTGAGCGCTTCGTTAAATCGGATACAAAATCACCATTAAATTTGTACTATACAGCAATAGCTTATGAGAAAAAAGGTGACAATGAAAATGTCTCAGAACTGTTTGAGATGATAAGGAACTGGAATGCGAATCGCTTTAATTTTGCACTTGTCCGAAACTGTGCTATAGAAAAATTAAAGTAATAATTAGTCTGCTCAAAAAACCGATTCTATCGCTAAGTCATTGTAATTTTATCAAATAAAAACAATAAATTATAAGAGCGATGGAATCGGTAACTAACCTTTTTAGATTGGACTCGATCATTTGATTTCACAAAGGGATACTTTGATTATCAATCAATATTTTCTATTTATGTTTTCACTGATGAAAAAACAAAAAAAATATTTCTCTAGATTATAAAATTTCTTGACATTATAAAAAAATATATTATGTTTTAAATATACCTGTTAAGCACTGGTTTGTAATTCTTACCTTGTATTTTACGCTAATAATTTCAATTGATTATGAACATGAGAAAAATTGCACTTTATTACTTAACGGGTAAATATACTCAGTTTATTTCAATACTAAAACCATTTTGATCTTTGTATAATCCACATTAATCCATTAACTATTCTAAAGGAGGATTTTTTATGGGTAAATTGAATTTCAAATTCACGGCTGCGGTGCTTTTGACCATTGTGTTAATGACTGCACTATGGATGAGCTGTGAAAAGGCGCATAAAAGCCTCATGTCGCCACCAACAGAACCTCAGCAAGATTTAACGCTTTCAAAAGCATCCCCTCAAGTCCAGGCAGTCATGGCCATTCAAAATAGGCATACACCCAACCTACTCGCCAAAGCAAACGTGGTGGGAACAGCGACTGGACTTTCCGATGGCAAATTAGTTATCAAGGTTTTCACAAAGAAGCCTGGTGTAACAGACATTCCAGAACGCCTGGAGGGCATTTCTGTTGTTGTCGAAAATCGAGGGGAAATCCGTGCCCAATCTTATACCGGCAAATATCCGATACCAGTTCCGATCGGTGTCTCCTGCGGGAATTTAATGGATCCCTATCGAACAGGTTACCTGACTGCTGGTACTATTGGTTGTGCTGTGGAAAAAATGGTTAAAGTGGGAAAGGGTAAAAATGCCCAATGGGTGCTTAAACGGTATATTTTTAGCAATAACCATGTCATCGCCCAGGAAAATGATGGACAAGAAGGAGATCCCATTGTTCAACCTGGTACGTATGATATGTGGAATCCAACGGGTCATGAGGTTGCCAGCTTATCTGAATTCGTACAAATAAAATTTACTAAAAAATATCCTGCAAATAAATATCCTGAAAATAAAATGGACGCAGCTATTGCTGAAAGTTATGGCGATGAGCAATCTGGATGGGATGTCGGTACATCAGTTTTACCCCAGGCTGGCGGCTGGACGCCAACACCCACCTCCGTGAATGCTTATGTTGATCAAGCCGTCATGAAATGTGGTCGCACAACCGAAGTCACTCATGGTCAGGTGACAGCTATTAACGTTAATATCATTGTTGTGTACAGGACACCAGACAAATATAAATACGCCTATTTTGTAAATCAGATCGAAACAAGTACTTTAATTCCTGGTGATCATTTTAGTGACTCTGGAGACTCAGGTTCATTGGTCGTCGCCGATCCAAATCATGACCCTGTCGGTTTGCATTTTGCTGGCGGTGTTGATGATGTAACAAATATTGGCAACAGTTATTCTACACCGATTCAGATCATTTTAGACGCTTTTGGGGTGGAAGTAGCTCAATAAAATTGTCAGTTTTAAATGTTTTAAGACCATAATCATTTTTGGGGGAATATTGGGGAGAGGGATCTATGATTCTTTTAAGTTGATCTCTTTCCCTTAATTTTATATACTGAACATTTACTGGTGAACTCTCTTGCACACGAAGTTACATAAAATATAATTTTTCATATTATTGCTATTACCATTTTACCTTATTGCTTGATATGTAATAGAATTGACCAAAAGAAGAACGAAAAAGGAAAATAAAATGAAAGAAACATCAATTAAAGATGTACTTCAACGTCATACACCACAATTAATGTCGATTTCTGAAGTTGTGGGTACCGGAATTGGTGAATGTGATGGCAAACCCTGTATTAAAGTGCTGGTTATTAAAAAGACTCCAGTAATTGCAGAAAAAATCCCCTCCACATTAGAGGGTTTTACAGTGGTTATCGAAGCAAGAGGTATCATTCGAGCACAAGATTGAAAATAGTAAGATTATCTTCGTATGAGAATCTGATCTTTGATAGATAGATTTATTATACATCAGGAATAGATAAAATTAAGCTTGAAAATCTAACAAAAATAATGTAGATTATATTAAACAAAATACGGACGTTATATGGAATTTTTTTTATTGGGATATATTCATTTCAATTAGTTAATTTCAAGATGTAGTAGAGGTAGATATTATGGCTAAGATTTTGTTAAAGAATTGTTTTTATCTGGTAACCATGAATCCGAAACAAGAGCGATTTCGAGGTATGGATTTGTTGATTAATGATAATCGGATTGAAAAGATAGCAAAAAATATCAAGGAAAAAAAAATACGTGAAATAGATTGTTCAACAAAATTAGTCATTCCGGGATTGATCAATTCCCATCATCATTTGTATCAAACGCTAACCCGCAATCTTCCTCAGGTGCAAAATAAACCGTTATTCAATTGGTTAACCACACTTTATGAAATCTGGAAGTATTTTAATGAACAAGCCATATATTATTCAACATTAGTTGGCTGTGGTGAATTGCTGAAAACCGGCTGTACAACAACGACAGATCATCATTATCTCTATCCCAGAAATCTTCAGGCTGATATTCCTGCTATCCAGTTTGAAGCTGCTGGAAAAATGGGTATTCGATTTTGCCCCACAAGAGGATCCATGTCTCGCAGCCAAAAAGACGGCGGTCTACCGCCTGACAGTGTGGTTCAGGATGAAGAATTAATTTTAAAACATAGCGAAGAGGTTCTCCAAAAATTTCATGATCCCTCTCCTCTATCCATGCGGCAAATTCATCTCGGTCCCTGTGCGCCATTTAATGTTACACCCGAACTGATGAAGGAAACAGCAAAGCTGGCACGTAATTATGGTGTTCGGTTACATACACATCTGGCGGAGACAAAGGACGAGGATGAATATTGCCAGCAGGTATATGGCAAACGACCATTGCAATTAATGGAAGATTTAGATTGGTTGGGACATGATGTCTGGTATGCGCACGGTGTTCATTTTAATGATGAAGAATTACAACTATTGGCGGAAACGAAGACCGGTATTGCCCATTGTCCTGCCTCAAATATGCGCCTGGGGTCAGGCATTGCTCGAATTCCAGAAATGTTAAAACTGGGCATTGCTGTCGGACTGGCGGTAGATGGCTCTGCATCCAATGATAGCTCGGATATGGTGGGAGAAATGCGTCAGGCATTGCTGCTGCATCGGGTGAATTCAGGCGCAGATGCCATCACTGCCGAACAGGTACTGGAAATGGCGACATTGGGTTCTGCTCGACTTTTAGGTAGAAATGATATTGGCTCACTCGAAGTCGGCAAGGCAGCCGACATTGCAATTTTTGAACTTAACAAATTAGAATACACAGGTGCCCTTTCCGATCCGTTAGCTGCTTTGATTTTTTCGGGCATTAATCACGAGGTGGATACGACGATTGTAAACGGAGAGATTGTTGTAAAAGATGGTAAGCTAGTGAATGTTGAAGAAGATGAAATTATTAGAAATGGGAATAATATTGCTAAGGATATGTTGAAGAAAGCAGCAGAGGAGAAGTGATAAGTGATTTTGACCGTATTTAATTTCTTCTGTGTTGATTATATAAAAAGATGAGAATTGGAATGTTGGAATAATGGAATCTATACAAATTTCCAACATATTTTTTGAGGTTTCACGATCAAAAAATGATAAAAATGAAAACTAAATGGAACGGCTGGGGGGATATCGATCATCAATATAAATTCAAAAATTTAACAGTATTTGAAAATTTTCTTAAAAAAAATTTCGGTGAGATAAAACATCGCCTCACAAAGCCCTTTGATCCTCAACAGGTACGTCTCTCAAGATTAAACACCTCTAATATTAAACAAATCATCTCAATCATCGGCGAACAAAATTTCTCTTTAGATCCGCTGGATCGAGCGGTGCATTCTTGCGGTAAATCCTACTACGACTTAATTCGATTACGAGAGGGGCAAATTATTCACCCGACAGACGGAGTTGTCTACCCCGGGACAGAGGAAGAAATCATTAAAATTTTACAGTTAGCTCGCCGCTCGGGAGTAACAATCATTCCCTTTGGCGGCGGGACTACTGTTGTTGGTGGTGTTGAACCCGATATAACTACACCAGTGGCACTTACGATCGACCTTGCCAGAATGAACCAATTAATCCATTTAGACAAATTTTCTCATTTGGCTGCTTTTCAGGCAGGAATATCAGGACCAGAATTGGAGGATACATTAATGAAGCACGGTTTTACCCTTGGTCATTTCCCGCAATCTTTCGAATTCTCCACGCTTGGCGGCTGGATCGCCACGCGCTCTGCGGGACATAAATCAACAGCCTATGGTAAAATTGAACATTTAGTGCTGGCACTTAAATTGGCACTGCCAGATGGCTCCGTTTTAGAGACTCCCTGTTATCCTGCTGCCTCAATGGGACCTGATTTAGTTCAACTCATCACCGGCTCTGAAGGCAGGTTTGGCATTATTTTAGAAGCTACCGTAAACATTCATCCTTTACCCAAGAAGGAAATTTATAGAAGCTATCTGTTAAAATCTTTTAAAAATGGCGTGGATTTGATCCGATCAATGCTTCAGGCAGACATCTATCCGTCTCTGCTCCGTTTATCGGATGAGGCCGAAACCGCCACCCTTTTCTCCATTGATGCGCTATCCTCTTCAAAAATCAAACATTCTCTTTTTAAAACGGGCTTATCTTTAATTGCCAAATTGGGATATGAAGGGAGTTTACTTATTCTGGGATTTGAGGGTGACAGGTCACGGATTCGATTTTCTTTAAATCAAACTGCAAAAATTATTAACAGATTTAGAAGATCACTTGGGAAAGCTCCTGCCCATTCATGGCTGGAGACTCGCTACGAACATCCCTATCTTCGTGATGAATTATTAAATCGGGAGATCATGGTCGATACGCTGGAAACGGCCGCCACCTGGAGTAATTTAATGGATTTATACCATACCACACGGGAGGCAATCGAAAACTGTTTTAAAAAACAAAATATACCGGGATTGGTCGGTGTTCATTTATCCCATGCTTACCTTGGAGGTGCATCATTATATTTCACGTTTATGGCACCTCAAATTGAAGGTCATGAAATTGAACAATGGCAGGAGATTAAGCAGGTAGCTACTAATGCTATTGTCAAAGCAGGTGGCGCGCTAAGTCACCATCACGGCATTGGACGTGATCATGCGCCATGGCTGGAAGCATCTCTGGGATCGAAGGCAAGCAAGTTTCTTGGTCGTATTGGGCAAGCTATTTCGTCGGGAGCCAGTATCAATCCCAATATTTTATACCAAACTTCCTCCAGTGCAGAACCCAGGATTGGCTCTTTCTCCGCTGAAAATCGGGAAAAAAACTTACAATCTTTTCAAAATGAACATTTTGATCTGGTGGTCATTGGCGGTGGAATTACCGGTGCTGGAATCGCCCGTGACGCGGCTTTACGAGGAATGAAGGTGGCATTATTGGAAAAACGAGATTTTGCTTATGGTACCAGTGGACGCTCGTCAAAGTTGATTCACGGAGGTTTGCGCTATTTGAAATATCTTCATGTCAAACTGGTTCGAGAATCGCTGCGCGAGCGTGAAATATTACTCAAAATTGCTCCTCATCTGGTTCATCCAGAGCAATTTTTGATTCCTATTTATAAAGGAAGACATGACAAAAAATTTGAAATAAATATCGGTCTCATCGGTTATGACCTATTGGCTGGCTCTAAGCGATTGGAGCACCATAAAATGCTTTCGAAATCTGAAATTCTGAAACACGAACCGTTCTTGAACCAAGAAAATCTTAATGGTGGATTTATTTACGCCGATTGTGTTGTTGACGATGCTCGATTAACCCTCGCTACCATTAAATCGGCAGCAGCGCATGGAGCGATTGTAGCTAACTATGCCGAAGTAACCGATTTTGAAATTAAGGATAATACAATTACGAAAGCCCAGTTTCGCGATAATATCACCAATACCACTGGATTAATTTCAGGCAAAATATTTATTAATGCTACTGGTCCCTGGACTGATGCTACCAGAAAATTGCAGGGCGATCTCTCCCTTATTCTCAGACCGACAAAAGGTATCCATATTGTTTTAGCAAGAGAAAAAATGCCAGTTAATCATGTGGTAGTTATTAACACACCTGACGAACGGATGATCTTTGTCGTCCCTCATGGCAATTATACTTATATCGGAACGACGGATACAGATTACGAAGATGATTATGATCAAGTGTTTGCTGATGAAGGCGATGTGAATTACCTGATTGACGCTACAAATCAAGAGTTTGCCGGGGTGAGAATCAATCGCCAGGACATTATCTCCACCTGGGCTGGCTTACGACCGCTAATTTATGAAGAAGGAACACCCTCTGAGGTATCACGGGATTATGAAATTATTATCTCAAAAAATAATTTAGTCACTATCACCGGCGGGAAGCTCACCACCTATCGTCACATGGCAGAGGTATTGATCGATCGGATTCTAAAACAATTTTCTGAGCGATTCGAGCATAAATTCGATCACTGCCGAACTAAAGAACTTCCCCTTCATGGCGGAGAATTTAAGGATTACCAGAGCTTTTTATCATCAGTTCTGGTAGGGATCGGCAGGCAATGGGAAATAGATCCCAAAATCATTGAACGACTTGTCATTAATTACGGCTCTCACTACCTTAAAATATTGAGCTACGGCTTACCGGACAGATCGCTACTCAATCGTTTGAGCCCTAACTGCGATGTATTACAAGCTGAAGTCATTTACGCTATTGAAGAAGAAATGACATTAAAACTAACAGACTTTATGAACAATCGTTCTCATCTGCTTAAATTTGATAAATCTAACGGACGAGAAGTCATGTATAGAATTGCCGAAATTATGCGTGGTTCATTAAATTGGTCAGATGAGGAGTATCAGCGTCAGATTGATGAATATCTAGAACTGGTAAGAAGGATAAGATAATATTTTTGTAGAGCTCAGCGCGGCGAAGCCGCAAGACAAAATCTCAACATAAAGACACTAAGAAACCACAAAGAACTCAAAGGAAGATTAAAATAATTATTATTTTTTATCTTGGTGGATCCGCCCAGGCGGATGCCCGCTTCGTGTCTTTGTGTTGAGTAATTTTTTTGCAGCTACGCTGGGAATAATTCAGGGTAAGGATTTTATCTTAGAAATTAAGATATCTTTGAACAGTCAAAATAAAAGTCACCTTTCAATTCCAAACTATTAGAATCTCCCGCTGGCTTGCTTGCTATTTTTTAAATTTCACTTATTTTTCAAACCAGCGGGAGATCACAGGGGGATTTACTCTTACTTTTTGGCATATAGTGTGGTTTCCATGCTTATTATTATACCGGCTAAAACATGTCTAACAGTTTTATTTCTGTCTCTCCTCAACCTTTCTTTAAAAATGGGAAGGACTTTTTCCTCGCCAATTTGATAAAGCGCAACAGCAGCGACAATTCGTGCCGCATAATTTTTTTCAGTCTTAAGCATTTTAACCAGAGGTTTTACAGCTTCTTTTACCTTGCGTTCTCCCAATAATTGAGCAGCACTTGACCGAATCCCGATATTGTCATTTTTTAATGCTTTAATCAAATACTTATTGTAATCCTCATCGTCCATTTCCTTGGAAAAACCTGCATTGCCGATGAAAACTGTAATAACTAATGCCACAACCAGGGTTATTCCAATTTTTGATGCAGTTTTCATTTTATTTACCTCCAAAATTTATAGATAAGATTCATCACCTCCCGTTTTCATTTTTAAAACATGCAATCGTTGTGCCAAACAAATTCTAATTTAAGGAAAAATTAAAATAAGTAATAATATTTTATTTATTAAAAGATTAGGTCAATATTAATAACCTTAAATTATCAAATTTTAAGAGGATAATTCTTTCTGGTGAGATTACCAATGGTACCTTTCCCCCACCTATGGCACGTTTAGTACCATTAAAGTCCATATTTTTGCATTTTTTCACGGAGCGTTTTGCGGGCAATACCGAGGATACGGGCGGCTTGCGATTTATTATAATTGACCTGTTGAATAACTCTTTTTATATGTTCTTTTTCAAGTTCTTCCAGCGTCCCATTTGAATCTTGTGGTTGTAGGATTTTAGCAGAAAAAGGAGAAATGGGAATGAAATCTAATGAAAGTTCTTTTCCTTGCTCCATTATCACAGCTCTCTCGATCAAATTCTGCAATTCACGAATGTTACCCGGAAAATTATATTGCTTTAATCGCTTCAATGCGCTTTTAGCAATTCTATTAATGTTTTTTCTATAAAAATTATTATATTTTTTGAGAAAATATTCAGCTAATAAAGGTATATCTTCAGTCCGTTCTCTTATCGGAGGAATATCAATCTGAACAACATTGATTCGATAATAGAGATCTTCCCGAAACTTACACTTATTGATTTCTTCAGATAAATTTTTATTAGTAGCGGCAATAACTCTGACATCAACTGTTATGGTCTTATTCCCTCCTATTCTTTGAAATGTATTCTCCTGCAGCACTCTAAGCAGTTTAGACTGCGTTGAAAGGCTCATATCGCCAATTTCATCTAAAAACAATGTTCCACCATTGGCGAATTCGAACTTGCCTTGCTTCTGACAATGAGCACCAGTAAATGCTCCCTTTTCATGTCCGAATAATTCGCTTTCTACAAGATTTTCGGGCAGTGCCGCGCAATTCATGGCAACTAATGGTTTGGCGTTCCTGGAACTCTGCTGATGTATCGCACGGGCGACAAGTTCTTTGCCAGTACCGCTTTCCCCGGTGATTAAAACAGTAACATCCTTTGTCGCCACTCTTCCGATTAGAAATTTAATTTTTTTCATGGCTTCGGAATTGCCGATCATATCGATATCGTCAACCCGTCGCTTGATCTTTAAATGATTTAAAGATTTAGAATTGTCTTGAAAAATCGTTTCTATTTGCTCTGGCGAATAAGAGGATGATGAAGTCAATATTCTTTCAAGCGCAAAACTAACAGTGTTCACCAATATTCGTAATAAAGTAATATCTTCATTAGAATATTCAGTTCCTATCGATTTTTTACCAAGATTCAAAACTCCTGTTAATTTCCCTTTTGCAAAGATTGGAATTCTAAGTTCACAATCAAAATATTTTCTCTCATCTTCGTCGAATACGATTAAAAAATTATTTTTGCCTTGCTCGGTCAGCGCAAATACTTCTCCGCCCTCGAAAATCCATTGGTCAACATTATTTGTCAATTCGATGCGGGGTGCTTTATAATCCTGCGCTTTGAAGCCCCTTATTTTCATTAATTTCAGGCGCTTTGCCTGCGGATCGAACATCATTATCGATACCTGATTACAACCAATGATTTCACTAACCGCATCGATAATATAATCAAATAGCTTTTCGGTATCTTCAATGGCAATTAATTCTTCACTGGACTTTGCTAATGCTAATAGGCTGTCGATGCTCTGGCAATTGTTACTCATTCTAATTTATTACATTTTAATCATTCAAATACATTCTCACTAAAGATTATTCCCTCTATTTAACGGATATAATTAAAAAAGTTGCAATTTTTTCTGTGTTTTTAAACCAGTATTCATTAAGTTTTTTAAATAATTATCTGATCGATATCTCAACAGCCTTCTAAATAACAGTTAAAATGAAATGAAATAATTAAGCATGTTTATAAATTTTAGAGTATTTAACCTGAATTATTCTAAAATTTCAATCACTATACCTTTGGGTGATTGTGACTATAAATAATTCAAATCAAATAAGTATATTTTCAATCACTCACTACGAATAAACTCCCAGCTACACCATTCGTCTTCAGGGTGCTTATCAGGCGGACAGGCAATACATTTGGTTTGAATTCGGGGATCAATCGTGCTGGCAAACTGACTAAACTCCACCAATCCAACCGGTTTACAAGGAAAATCAGGTAAACCTTTTCGTTTACGAGCGTCCTGTACACGGCAGGCTTTCATTTTGAACACACATCGATTTGGATTTAATATTTTCACCTCATATATGTTAACAAAAGCATACATCCGATAATCGAAAGCTTTAACCAGCGCAGAAATTCCACCTCCAGGTTCGATACTTAATCTCTTTAAAATCCTTTTTGCCTCAGCAATCGCAAATCCCTGCCATGCCTGTTTATCGAGTTCAATAGCTGATTCAAGATCAAATTTCTTTTCGGCGGCGAGAAACCAGAATCCATCATGTGCCAACCAATTTTTAGCAGCATCTGAGAGCAAATCCCATATTTCTTCTTTGGATAAATCATTGATATTAAGCAAGGTAGCCTCCGTAATATTTAATTACTATCGCTTTGTTAATGAATAATTTTCTAAGTCCTTGAGATAATTATTTTATCAATATTTATTTTGCCAAATATTCCTTGATAAAATTTATACCATCTTCTTCTGCAATTTTGGCTCTTTTAATACTTTTAATACTTTCTGATAGAGCGTATAGCAAATTGGCATCAACTTGTTGATTCTGAGAAAAATAATCCCATACTGTCTTGAGAGAAGATGAAACCATTTCATAACATGAAGCCGACTGGGTAATCAAATCATTTCCCTTCGCTATTGATTTCAGATATTCTCGTGCGTAACATCGAGCTGAATAATGATGACCAGCATAGTAAGTCGCAAAATCCCAAATATCAGGATTAATGTTATTCCCTTTGCCAGCTTCGATAATCATTGCACCTTTTTCAAAAAGGGATGCCCATAGATCATAAGCCAGTAATCCATTCTGATATTTTGGTCGATCCGTCCATTCTTTTTGTTCGGCATGATTCACAGCAGCCGTTAATGCATTGTGGACAATTTGATTTCAGTTTCGTTGGTTCGCTTCGTCTGGAATGGCTACCGAAAGAATATTGATACCGTTCCATCCCAATTTGTCAAATGATAATGCTATCGGTTTTCCTTTATGAGTTAGCGTATGATAGACTTTCTCTTCCAGATCATATCCCGTAATCAGTCCCCATTCCGCTTCGGCAATATCCCAGACTATTGCAGGAATTCCTCTATTAATTCCTTCAATAATTGCAGCGTGAGCATCTGCTCGTCTTTCGCTCTCCTTATCCGCTTCATTCCAGAACCGAGAAATATGAATGGCATGATACCCTGCCTGTTCAATCGCTTCTGGCAATATTGATGAAAAATCGAAAACACTCATGGCGCTGGGACACATGACTTCATTCACATAAATTCGAAATGCGAATCCACTGCTGCCCATCAGCCAGGTTGGATCCAGTTTTCCTTCGATATAAAATAACGCTGTGGCAAGGCTTTTCATATAGGAATGATAAATTCCCGGTTCACCTCTTGCTTCCGCATCTGAGTCTTTGTACCAGGTTAAATTTTCTAATTTGTTTGATGTCATTTGTTAATTTCTCCTTTTTATTCGGTTAGCATTTTGAAAATATAAAAAGAAATAATGACATTATCAAATATTTTCTCAAGAATTTTCCAATTGCTATTTTGCAGAATGTTTCTTATATTATTAGCAAATACAAATAATTATTAAGTGATTTTCGTATAGTTAAGAATTACTTTCGACGAAAAATATGGCGGTGAGAGATTTGGTCAGTTATGGAAAGAAATCAATAAACACGATAAAGATGCTTATAAAAATGTATATGGAAAGACTTTTGAGGAATTAGAAAATGATTTTTATTCATACTTAGGAATTCCAATATAGCATTCTAAGATTCGATGTTTTCATTCTGTTGATCGAAATTGCTCTTTGTGAATGCGGTTATCTATATATATGCAAATAGTTAACTGTAATTCTTAACATTCAAAAGTACTCCAGAATTTAGATAATTGATATTGAAAATTACTTTGCTCAATTGACAATTGTAACAATGATTAAAGTCAATCAAAAGTTAACCCAAATTAACGGATAAGGATTTGCCATAGGTCTTCTGGCAGCATTTACTGAATTTTTTTGAATTCAGACTTCATGAATTCAAAGATATAATCATTTAAGATTAGGTAAATTTAATTAATCGTAATATAATTATATTTATAGCAATAAAATTAATAATAATATATATCTGCTGAAAAATTGGACGTACCT